>Ga0187892_10005285_pt1 | contig 20454 bp, 15 predicted proteins | sample MA1701073metaG_FD_139345 | JGI IMG/M metagenome (GOLD analysis project Ga0187892, IMG submission 139345) | Bio-ooze microbial communities from a basaltic lava cave in the Kipuka Kanohina Cave System on the Island of Hawaii, USA - MA170107-3 metaG ... | reverse complement strand
ATACAGTATCAATCCGTCCTTGCCAGCTTTGATTCCTTTTCCAATATCTAATGTATAGGCAAATTTAGAATCATTTGGAACAGAGTTTAGCTGAGAAAAGTGAAATTCATGGCCATGAAGCTGGTGAGAATCATTAGAAATTACACAAGCTTTACTAACACTTCCTTTAGTGTAGTTGAGTATCATATTTTTTGTCATCGTAGTTTCTGCATCAATTAATCCAACCATAGGATGTTTCCTAGTTCCATCATGAATTGATTTTGTAAGGTACATCAAGCCACCACACTCTGCATAAAGTGGAATACTGTTCTCGGCTAGTTTTTTTACAGACTTTTTCATTCTTTGATTTTTTCCCAACGAATTTGCAAGAACCTCAGGAAACCCTCCACCAATGTACAGTCCATCACAAGCTGGAACCTCGGAATCTGATACGGGACTAAAAAATTTCAGCTTGGCACCTTCGCGTCTTAAAGCTTCAAGATTGTCTTTGTAATAGAAATTAAATGAACTATCTAGTGCTACTGCAATGTTACACCTTGGTTTTTGTTTTGGTTTTTGAGAAATTTTTGGAAGATCAGTGGCACTCTTTGCAATTTTAATGATTTTATCTATATCTAGTAAATCAGATATCTCCTTTGCAATTTTTTCAATTTTCCTCTTCAATGAAGCTTGTTCAGATACTGGAATCAAGCCTAGATGTCTAGATTCTAAAAGATTAGCTGTTCTAGAAATTGAACCTAGAATTGGAAGCTTCAAGGGTTTCAAGGCATTCCTACATAGCTCCTCGTGCTTTTTGCTTCCAATCTTGTTTAATACCAGTCCTACAATTCTGGAATTTTTATGAAACTTTGTGAATCCTAGAGCTGTAGCTGCAATGGAGCGAGCAGTTTTGCTAGCATCCAGTACCAGAATAGTAGGAGATTTTAATAAAGTTGCAACATGGTGAGTGCTAGAATAGTTTGATTCTCCTGAAAATCCATCGTAGTATCCCATAACTCCTTCTATAACAGAGACATCGGAGCTAGAGTTTCCAACGAAGCTTCGGACTAGCTCTTGATTTCCCATTAACCATGCATCCAAGTTTACAGAATCGTTTTTTGCAACAGCAGAAAGATAGCTTGGGTCAATATAGTCAGGTCCTACCTTGAAGGGTGAAACAGTGTAACCAATTTTTTTTATTCCTAAAATAATACCAGATGTTATCGAAGTTTTACCCACGTCGCTTGTGGTTCCAGCAACAACTAGTCTAGGAATTTTCAATTTCTTCATTAAAGCAGTTTTTTATTTAAATTGATGGAGAATCACTCTCTAACCAATCTTTTTAGTTAGCATCGACACACACCAGTAGAATGGGCAAAGATGGTCTGGTTATTGTCTACACAGGAGGCGGTAAAGGAAAGACAACTGCAGCCTTGGGAATGGCACTAAGAGCAGTTGGATATAACCATAAAATTTGCTTGATTCAGTTTATCAAAGGCTCATGGCCGTATGGCGAGATGGAATCTGCAAAAAGACTAGAGCCAGAACTAGAATTAATCATATCTGGTAAGGGTTTTGTAGGAATAATAGATGACAAAAGTCCTAAAGAAGAGCATGCAAAAATTGCAAAACAAGCACTGCAAATTAGTAAAGAGAAGGTACAGTCAGGTGCTTACAATATTGTTATCTTAGATGAGGTAAATTATGCAATTAATCTAGGTTTGATTGATGTGAAAGAGGTTTTAGAATTAATCAAATCAAAACCAGAAAAACTTAATCTTGTACTAACTGGTAATCACGCAAAGCAAGAAATTATTGGTTTAGCAGATTTAGTTACAGAAATGAAGGAGATAAAGCATCCCTACAAGTTAGGAATAAAAGCAAAAAAAGGTATAGATTTCTAACCAGCAACAATAAATTATACACTCAAAAATTTGAACCAATGACCACAGAAATGCAAGAATTACCCGAAGTAGGAGAAATTGTTATTGCTACTATAACTAAGCTTTCAGATCATGGTGCATATGTAACTCTTGATGAATACAACAATATTCAAGGGTTTTTACATATTTCAGAAATTGCTCCTGGTTGGGTAAGAAATGTTGGCAAGTATGTAAAAGAAGGAGAAAAAAAAGTATTACTTGTAAAAAAAGTAAGATCAGACAGATCTGAGATTGATCTATCACTAAAACAGATTTCAAAAGATCAAAGAAAGAAAAAACTTTTAGAAGTAAAAAGATATGAAAAAGGAAAAACTATAATTCAAAATGTTAAAGAGGTAGCAGAACTCTCTCAAAAAGAAGAAGAGAAACTAGAAGAGGCACTTTTCTCAAAGTATGAATCAATTTATGAAGCATTTTTAGATGTTGCGAGAAAGGGGGTAACTGTTTTAAATGATTTACAACTACCAAAAAAAACTATTTCAGCAATTGAAGAAGTAAGTTCAAAAATCAGATTGCCGTCTGTAGAAATTCGTGGGATTTTAGAGATTACAAATTCAAAACCTGACGGTGTAGAAATAATTAAGAAAATTCTTAGCGATGCAACTAAGAAAGATGGTGAATCTAAAGTTGAAATAACCTATGTGGGAGCACCAAAGTATAGAATTACTGTCTCTGCAACAGATTTCAAATCAGCAGAAAAAGCCCTTAAACCCATTATAGAAGATATTCAAGACGCTACAGAAAAACAAAAAGGTACTTTTCAATTCATTAGAGAAGAGTCAAAGAAGACTAGGGAAGGATAAAATGCACTTCCATCTTAGAAAATGTATATCGTGTAATCGTTACACTTTAAAGAATGAATGCCCTAAATGCAATAAAAAAACGAAAACGTCGCATCCTGCAAAGTTCTCTCCTGATGACAAGTATATGAAATACCGGCTTGCCGAAAGGTACGAGTAACAATCTACAACAAAATTTTCAAAGTTAATTAGAGATTGTAGTAATCTTTTTTATTATTGCATTTTCCGCGTTAACTGGCTGATCCTGAGAATTTGTTTCTAAAGCAGCAATCTTATCAACAATTTCTTTCCCAGATGTTACCTCTCCAAATATTGTATATTTCCCATCTAACCAAGGAGAACTATCTAAGACAATGAAAAACTGTGATCCTGCACTGTTGATGTTAGCTCCACGTGCCATAGAAACTACATATTTTTCATGCTTAATATTGCTAATTTCTGCATCAATAGAATATCCTGGTCCTCCCTGACCCCATGTATCACGACTACCAGAAATAGTATTAGGATCTCCTCCTTGTATCACAAAACCTGGAATAATTCTATGAAAAATTGTTCCGTCATAGAATCCAGAATTTGCCAATTTTTTAAAATTTTCTACGGTTTTTGGGGCTATATCATCTTTTAATTCTATTGTGATATCTCCAAAGATCGTTGTAATTACAGCAGATTCTTTACTTTTAGATATTTCTGTAGGAATACTTGCTTGCTCAGGAACATAATCTTTGTTTACTTCATAAATGAAGATTCCACTAATGGCTCCTGGATTATTTCGATCATAACTGGGTGACGAATAAACTAACTTGAGTGGACCATTACCATCAGAAGGATACTTAATGTCCTTGGCATAAATTGGTGTAAAGCCAGGCTGATAGGTTTCTGATTGTAAATTAGAGCCAAAATTAACATAGGCTATAGGAGAAAATGGAAACATCTTACCTAACAGAGTATTCTGCCAAAAATTATCAGTGGCACTAACACCATCTGGATGAAGGTATTGCGATTCTGGCAATCCTGCTATACGCATAAACCATTGTTTTTTACTTTCATCGCCTCCTCCATGAAGTAAATACACTGCAGGTTCTTCGCCTTGGTTTGATAACCGTTGAGCAGCTGCATAAACTAATACATAGTCTGAATCTAATTCGTGTAATAATTTCCACGCTTGATCTGGGGGACTCAAAAGCATGAGGGCAATTTTTTGAATTTTTGCAGTGTCGATTGTTGCATTATCAGCTAAAGAAATTCTTTCCCCAAGTGTAGTAATCCAATATCCATAATCCCACCAGGCTGCTATCACTGCATCTTGTGTTGTATTATTTTTTAACCACTCCATAGCAGCAAGCCAATCGTCTGTGGATATATTAAAATTGGTACCTCCATTAAGTATAGTTGGTGGAGCTTTAACACCTAGAATCCAACTTGAAGCTCCAGGTAATGCTGTTGGAATAATTAGTATTGTAACTATTATAATCATAAATGAAATTTTCGTAATAGTTTTAGTGGAATGAATGATTTTTTTCTGATCATATTTTTTTGGTTTAAGCATTTCCGCAGAAATAATAGCCAAACCTATTGATGCTAAAATAATTAAAGAAATCGATGCAAAAATTTCCAATCTTACAAAAGCTGAACTGACATAAACTCCTATAAGACCAACGATAAGTGCAAATCCTATCATGTCATTTTTAATATTTATAACGGAATCACCTGTATGAGTTTTATTTCTAAAAATTAACCAAACCCCAATTCCTGCAAATACCATCAAAATTGAGTGGAAATAGAATGATTGTGAGAGGGTTGTAGTTGCGTGTTCAGCAACAGAATCTACTAACGGATCATGAGTTGTAAGGAATGGATTTATTGCGTTTAGATAACGATAACTAGGCAATCCAAAAAATTGGGAAGTAGCATTTATGATAATAATGGATATGCCCGCAATAATACTTCCACTAAGAAAGGTTAGCCCATTACGTAATCGTTTCTCTTCTTTACTTATTTTCATAATTATTATACATATTACAAGAAATATTGTAGAACCAATTAATGAAATCCCTCCAATTCCTGAAACAAAACTAATTCCTGGTCTTTCAAAAATTAAAATAGATAGAATTAATGATGAGACAAAAACTGGTATGGACCATAACAGGAATTTATGATCGTTTCGTAGGAATGGTAATGCAAAGAAGAATATTCCTAAGGGAATTATAAAAAATTGAATTCCTCCCCAAGATGATAAGCCAAAACTTAAAAAAATTCCTCCACCAACTAACTTTGCAAATGCAATTTTATAATTTTCAGATCTTATTCCACTAAGAAATAAGTAAATTCCAAGCAACCCATAAAAAAGCCCCAAAGGTTCAGACTTGAACCAACCAATTGTTCCCCTAATTATTACAGATACAGATAAAGAAAAAAATAAAGATGCAAAGAGTCCAGCTGTTGTTCCGCCAATAACTCTGACCAAAGCGAAGACAACTATGACAGTTAAGGAACCAAATATTACTGGAAATAAGATTACAAAATCATAAAGATCACTTCCCCCTCCAAAGATTTGATAAAGCGATGCTGCAGTAATGTGAAGCATTACTTGTGAAGTACTTGATACATCTCTTCCAGAAGGATGCCAGCTTCTATCATCATGCCAATCAAAATAGGCAACTAATCCATTATCAACTATGAATTGAGCTGCTCTATAATTAAAAAATGGATCAAACTCATTTAATTCAAAGCCATAATCGGCAGCTTGAGATCTTACCATAAAGGACATAGAAAATGCAACTGCCAAAATGCCAATAATGAGTAAATGTTGTAGACGAAATGCAAAATTTCCGACAGTAAATAATTGCAGATTTGAAATCAATTATTTCGCTTGAAATTGAATTGCTTATTATAGTTTTGTCGGATCGAATGAAGGTACTAGATGAAAATATTTTACTTTGACTAAATCATTGAAAGAAGTTCAATATGTTATGGAGCAAAGGTACCTTCTAAGGTGGTCTTTGTTAAAATTTGATTTTTCATTGCATTTTCAAGTTGAGCTTTAGTTGAACCTTGTTTCAAATCTAATTTTGTTTTAAGTGCATATAGTTTGAAAATATAGATATGTCTTTTATCTGGGGGTGCAGGTCCTCCATAACCAATTTCTCCAAAATCAGTTATACCTTCTGTTGTTCCAATTGGGATAGTACCTTCTGAGATCTCTGTTGTAGCTGGATTAATATTCCAAATAACCCAATGAACCCAAATCTTTCCTACAGCACCCATTGCATCTGGGTCATCCATAATAATAGCGAGAGATTTTGTGTCTTTTGGAATATTTCTTATTTTAAGCGGGGGACTGATATTTTCAAATTTGTATCCGTATTTTTTTGGAATTTCTTTTCCAGATGTAAAAGCTGAACTTTCAAGACTTAATTCTCCCATTTGGATTGTATATAAATTGCTAAAGTTAAATTTTTCCTAGGATTCTAAAACAATTCGATCATGTGAACAAGATATTATAGAACCGCCAGCATTCTTCACTTTTTGTTTTAACTCTTTATCCATGGTTCCAATTATTCCTCCATGTTTTGTCACATGATTAATTAAAACTTCATCAGCAAATTTACCTGAAAGGGAAATTTTATTCAATTTATTGCAAAAATCTAGTGCTACAAGAGCTTCTTGTTTTTTTTCATCATTTTTACTCAGCTTTTTGAGTTCAGTAATTACAACCTCAGGCACAACAAATTGAATCTGACCAATATCAGTTTCTAAATTAGAAATATTCTTTATTCTTTTTGTTGCAAGATGTATTAGGAAATTGGTATCACAGAGAACCTCAACCAAGTACACCTGCTCCAATCAATCTCCATCTATCTGCAATTCGTCTACTAATTGCAATATTTCCACCTTCAAAAACGCAAACTGGTCTTTTAAATTCGATTTCAATATTGTTTGATTTAACCTTAGATACTTTAGAAAGGACTGGTGCTGTACCAATATTTACTCTAAGTGATTCGCCTGGTCGAATAGGCAATACTTTAGTTTCTTCGGTAGTACCAACAGCAGAGTCAAATAGATTAACTTCAACATTTGCTATTAAAGAATTTTCTGGAAGAGTATCAGGTTTTCCTATTACTGAACCGATAAGTGAATCACTTCTTGTAAAAGATGGATCAAGTTTTGTTCCTATCGCCACTAGTCCTCCTGGTTTTACGATCTCAACCATTCCTGCCCCTGTCCCAAGAGATACAATTTCTGTCTGAATTGGCTCATAAGACTTTTTTTTCTCATTGAATATTCCTGGTTTAATCTCTATTTGGTCCCCAACTTTGAGTGTACCTTGGGTGAGACTACCTCCAATCACTCCTCCTTTGATATCTTTTATTTTTGCTCCAGGTTTATTTACATCAAAAGAACGTAAAACATGCATCACGGCAGTTTTGGATTCCTCCCTCTTAGGAGTTTCAATTGTATCTTCAAGAGCTCCAATTAACGCATCAATATTTAGGTTAGATTGTGCAGATACAGGAATTATCGGGGATTTTACTGCATTTGTTCCTTTAACAAATTTTACAATATCATTATAATTTGAAACAGCGTCACTATAAGAGACCAAATCTATTTTATTTTGTACTACAACGATTTGTTTTATTCCTAAAGTTTCTAACGCAAGAAGATGTTCCCGTGTTTGCGGTTTAGGAACTTTTTCGTTTGCTGCTACTACCAACATGGCGCCATCCATCAAGGCTGAACCAGAAAGCATATTTGCCATTAAACTTTCATGTCCCGGGCTATCCACAAAACTAACCACTCTTGTTAATTCACTTTCCTTGCTACAGTTAGGACATTTTGGGGTAGTTGAATATCCCGATGGAGGTTCACAGTTTTTACATTTGTAAAAGGCAGCATCAGAATAGCCAACACGTATTGTAATTCCCCTCTTTAATTCCTGACTATGTACACTTGTCCAGACTCCAGTAAGAGCTTGAATTAAGGAGGTTTTACCATGATCTACATGACCTGCGGTTCCAATATTTACACATGGTTGGTATCCATATTTTTTTACATACCACTCTGGAAGTGTTTCACGCCAGTGCATTATTAAAAATTCAAAATAGTATTATCTTAACCTATGCCTTTTTTGCTTCTTCTTTTACTTCTTTATTATCTGGATTATCTTTTGTGGCTTCAGAAGGATTTTCGATTTTAATTTCGCCATCATATCTGCAGTTTATCTGATAGATTTCTTCAGAGATGGTATTTCCTCTGACAAGTTTACGAACACGTTTCCCCTTTTCGGTGTCATTTAGTCCTACTCCCTTAGATAACAAAACATACTTTCTCGAACCACTATGAATATCTGCTCTCATTGGAACTCCAGATTTATCACTTCCTCCAGTAATTCTTATTTTTCCGCCTAATCCAACAGTAGCAGCATCAACTTCATTACCTATGTTTAAACCCACAAAGGGATTTGCATCCTTTTCTTTAAGTTCCTTGGTAATAGATTTCCCTTGCTTATCTGATATTGTTAGTTTGAAATTAGCCAATTGTTAAAAAAAAATTGAACTACTAATTAACCTTTGGACAAAAAATATCTCTAAGAATCTTTAACTGATTCAAATCTTAATCCAAGTATGGCTGAAGAAATAAAATGCCCAATATGTGAAAAAGACATGAAGGTAATGCAATCGTGTCATATGGTATGCATAAATTGTGGAGCACATCTAGATTGTTCTGATAAAGGAAGTTTTTGGTAATTAAAAACCAGGCCTATCTGGAATATAATCTGCAGCCATGTTTACAGCATTTTCTTTCATGATTTCTAGATAATTGTCATAAGTTGCAACAAAATCGCAATGAGGACATTTTACAATTTCCATATCATCTGAAAGTATAGCTACATTTTTACAATTAGGACATCGTGCATCCATGTACAAGTTCAGTCATCAAACTATATAATGCTAATCGAAAAAGTCGATTTGCGCGGAGTTAGTCCAGCCTGGTAGGACGTCAGCTTCCCAAGCTGAAGGTCGCGTGTTCAAATCCCGCACTCCGCATTTGTGTTAAGATTAAAATATTCAAAATAGAATTAGAAAAAGAAATGATAAAAAAACTTGAACTAAAAGTAAATGAGAGGGGAGAAATTACATCACCAACTTATCCTGAAATAGTTTCAAAGATTAATGAGCTAATCGAAAAACGAAACTATGAAGAAGATCTAAGATAGCTGAGTTAAAGACGAACAAAAACGTCTATTATAGCTTGACCGTCAAGACTCATTTCAGGATGAAATTGTGTACCAAATATGTTTAGAGTATTATGTTGAATTATTTCATATGGGCAGTTTCTTGAGTTAGCAATTCCTATTAATGAGCTTCCTAGTCTTGATATTTCATAATTATGACTCTCAAAGACTATAATTGTTCCAGAACATAAGGGATTTCTCTGTAATATTGTAATGGCTTGATTACCTTTTACAGGAATCTTTTTTTTTCTTATTGTGCCTCCAAGTGTAAGTGTTAGTATTTCAGCACCATAACAAATCCCTAGAAGATTTTTTTTTTCCAAAATTGCGTGTTGAATAATTTTTGAATTTAATGCGTTCATCTCTTTATTGTTTTCACGACGGCCTGAAAGAATAAATGAATCAAATTCACTGATTTTAGTAGATTCTATTTGATTATGTTGAATATTTGTAAATTCTGTTTTTTTCTCTGAAAGAAAATCAATCAAATTATTAGTATATACTGAACCATTATCCACAACCAAAAGCAATTATTTGCCTACCTCAATCGAGATGTAATGCATCTCGGGAACGCCATCTACTATAACTATTGTTCCAAAATTAAGTAAATCATTCTGTTCCCACATGAAGACTCGTTCAGTTTTCTGTCTAACAAAGTCATCAACAAATTCTGAGATTATAGTTTCAGTGGCATTAAGATCAGATTGTGTAAAGAATGCTATTTTTCCTTCGTTAAATGAAAGAGGAACTTGAATTGTATCTGGAATTAAGAGTTTAATATTGAAGTCTTGAAAAATTGATGTGATCTCTGCTATTCGTGCAGTTCTATCAAATTCTAAATTAATTGTTCCTGTTAAAGAAGACGTAGGAGCTACTCCAGAAAGTTTCTTAAGATATGCTTCAAAGGCTTTTTCTTGAGTTTCCCCTAAACCAACATAGTATTCACCTGTAAATGCAGCACCTACTGCCGCAATAGTACCTAGTTGAGCTACAACCCCACCAGCACCTGCTGTATAGATGGGAATAAAGTAGACATCTTGTTCACCTACTCGATATAATATATTATCACCAATTCTTGGATTACGCAATAAAGTTTTTAGCTGTGCAAAGTCTGGATCTCTATCAAGTGCTTCACGAACAGCAGTTGGACCAATTAATTTGGTTGTTGAATTTAATGGAACTTCATAAAATTGCATTTTCCCAAGATTGGAAAGATCGTTTTCAACGACCATATAGCCCGCTAAGTTTCTTCCTTGAGAACCTCTTAATTCAAGCGATAACAAGCCAATGAACTCTGGTTCAGCAAATCCAGGTGGTTTTGCTTCAATATAATATGTTTCAAGTCCACTTGGAATTTCGTAGAATTCCTTTGCTTGAATGAATGTTTCTATATTAGTTACATGATAGATATTATTCATTTCGGTTTTCCAAGTGAAGAGTTCAACAGGATAACGAATCTGTTCTTCTAGCCAAGGTGGAATTTCAATAAATTGATCCTCATATTGGCTAGAAAACATTTCGGTAAAGAAATCATCGCCAGTTTTAAGTAATTGAATGGAACCATCATAGGTATCTATCAAACCATATCCAACCAATCTAAGATATGGATTTCCCACAGACCATGGTACATCACGAGTATCAAAGCCAACAATAAGAGGGACCAACCAATAGGTGTTTTTACCATCAGTTACTGGGTAAATATCTAATACCTTTCCAAACAAATTGTACAGAAAATAAGGATAGAGTGTTTCCATTCTGTCATGTATGTCCTTGTATCTCATTATATGAACTGGTTCGGTAGGAAATGACAATAGAAAGTTTGGTTCAAATATCCAGCTAGTTGGTGGAGCAAGAGTTAAACCTCCTTTGCCATTGTAAAACGCATTATTTAGCTCAGCACTAATATCTCCTCTATTCACTGGATACGCAGACCAAGTTTCTTCTAATAATCCGCCTTCACCATAATAGATAGATCTTTGTTTGAAGAATTTGCTGCTATCAACTATATCTCCATCTGTCGCGCCTAATGTTAGAAGACCGTTTGGAACGTGTGTATAAACAAGATGTTCGTTATACCAGCGATTTTCTATGCTTACTGAGGGAGGCAATCTTGGTTTCATTGATGCAGTCCAGTACAACGTATTGTTAAATCTTAGAATGTCGTTATCCTCAAAATCGACATAAGGTATTAAACCTATTTCAGGTTTTAATTTTGCAAAAGCAGCCTCCCAATCCCAAACTCGTATAGCATCTAGCACATCAGAGTTTTGATTAACATAATTTTTGATATTATTTGCTGAGATGGATTCTAATTTGACATTATGTGTGTTCGCTTGAATTTTATAAAGCTCACCTAAGTATCGGTTTACACCAATCTGTTGAGAGGTGTATGGTCCCAGAAATTCTAGCTTTCTGGCATCTGCTATACTGTTATTGACAGACATTATAGCTCCCACAATAACAGCAATTGCAATTATTGCCAGTACACGAATGTAGATATCTCGCTTAATGGGGTGTGTAAGTACTTTTGCCCTGATTTTATCTAAGAATGAAAATGCAATTAATGCAAATCCTACTACAAAGACTCCCGCTATAGCATACCTAGTATTGTAATCGATCTGATCAGTAAAAAACATGTTAAAGGCTGCCCATAATACTCCAATTCCAATTATTCCTTCTAGTGTTGAAATGTAATTGAGAAATCTAGGTTTACCCTCCGAAGAATCTTGGATATAGGAAGTTACAACTCCTATAATGGAGTGTATACCCACGAACAAAACAAGACGAATCCCAATGGCACCAAGAACAGGAGGTACTAGTATAATCAGAGATGGTATCATCGGCACCACATTATCAAATGCATATGAAGTATCGGTAGGTGGTGTTACGAATGGTAATTGAAATAAAGTTGGTAAATTCTCCAATCCCAGATTATTTCCATCAATAACAGAAATTGTTGCAAATCCAAACATCACGTTAGCAAAGAAGGCTCCAAAAAGGAGAACTTTGGTTATTTGCCAGATTACAAAATTTGGAACGCTGAGTTTGTAATCTTTAAAGCTTGTGATATTTTTTGTAACTGGATCAGTAGTTCCACGATTAAGAAATGTAATTGCTGTATTAAGACAATACCAGAAAATTGAAGATCTTTTAATAATATTTATTCGAAATAAGGCTAGTGCTGAAAGTACTACTGATGAAACAATTCCGTAAAAAAGTGGTTTAGTAAACTGTTCCTCAAATTCATTAATATTCATTGAAATTATAATACCTTGATTTCCTACAATTGCAAAAATTACTAGTGCAATTGCTACTACGATTCCTATTCTGATATATTTTCCGGCATCTGGTGTAGGTGCAGGCACGCCTTCTTGTTTAGGTTTACTATACAAAGTACTGTTCGTGGTTAATGTCGTAAATTAATGTCTTCCTTGTAGAAATGACAGAATCTGTAGATAATATCTAAACTGCATTTGCAAGCCCTTTACATATCAAATAAATTGCAGCATATTTTGGAATGTTGATTTTTTCGTTTGAATAGGGTCCAAATTTTCTATTCTTTAGTGTAAATTGAAAAGGGCAATTTGCAAGTACGTCGGTTTTTTCATCATCTATAATACAAGCATCCGTAAATGGGTTGATTTTTTCAATATGCTCACAGGGAATTTTTGACATCCCACTTTTGCTATTAAGTGAACCAGGAAGTCGAAAAATTCTATGAATGTCTATAGTCACATTTGGATCAATTTTAATTCCAATTGTATCCTTGAGAGCATCTAGCTTTTGCTGAAAAATAGAGTAACCATTAGAAATTGTTTCGGTGAGGACTTTTGCACGCATTGATTTTGAACCAAAAATGTGTTTAGCAACTCTGCCTCTCCAACCTATATCATCAAGTTCTACAAAAAAAGATCTTGTTGGTTGGGATTTTTTCATACCAAAAGTTTCAGGGATAGCTCCACGGAACATTACGTAATCTACTAGCTCATTTCTCTCTCTTGCACCTAGTTGCTGATAAGCTGAATTAGTTATATGAACATGAAAACCTTCATTACCTGAGAAATACGCATGAATTTTTTCTTTACTTATTGCAAGTTCATCCTCAAGAATTTTATTAAGTTTAATAACTTCGTTTTTTGCACCATTAATACAATTTTTGCAAGTTAAAGATTTTTTTTCAATTTTTGTTGATTTACAACTTTTGCAAAAAGAGGATTGTATTATGGATATTTCACCACAGGATAAACATTTTGAACAAGTGTGATCTTTTCTACACTCTAGATTAAGATCTTTAGAGTCTATATCAAAGATCAAATCAGCCTCTTTCCAGTCTTTTTCTGACATTGATAAATTAGGAAATGAATAGTAGGCATTAGAACAATAAACATCTGAAGGAATATGTGTGATAAGCATTAATCTAAGTTCTTCATTTGATCTAATTGATATGTGTCGATTCATCCCACCATTGAATTTTTGATAACCAAACTCTCTCTCAGAAGCTCTTTCTGGGATTGGAATCATATCAAAATGATCAAAATAATATTTTTTGAAAGCGCCCTCTACCAATTTTAAATCTTGTTCAAGCATTTACAGTCTTTTTCTTTTTAAATTGTAATGGATTAATTATACCATCACAATCAGAAGTTGCAAAACATAGATCCTTACTTTTTACCCTTTCACATGAAGGACATTTGTATTCTGTACCACTTCCTGAGCTACCTTTGAGATGATTGAGCTGGTATAATGTTATTCTTTCATTATAATCCGGTGCATTCTTAAATAATGGAGCAATTTTTTCTACGGTTTGCCCAATTCCTAGAAGATATGTTGCTAGTAAAAATCTTCCAGAGTGAGGTAAATTTTCACCTTTATCGAGAACATCAATAGCATGTTTAATGCATGGTGGATATTCTGTGGAAACGAAAATAGGTACTGAAAATGTCTTTCCTAATGAGACTAGTCTTTCCACTGGTTTCTTCAGAAAATCAAGCATAGAAGGGGTTCCTGAAGAATGTATTTTGTGGGCTATATAGTTATCGAGCTCTTTTCGAATAAGTCTAACAGTCTCATGAGATGTCAAGATTACCTTTCCATTTTCTACTCGTCTATTGATTAATTTCCATTCTCTTTCATGAAAATTTACAGCATGTTTTAGATAATCTGATATAGGGATAATAAAAAAATTATCTTTTTTTTGAACATCAATAGAAAATAGTTCTTTGATTATTTTAGTTGCTAATTCCTCATTTGTTTTATTTGAAAGATCTCCTAAATCTTTTTCAAGATATTTTTCTGCTCTTCGTGCCTCAGCAAGAGAAAATCTACGAATTAATGTAGTCATCCCACTTAATTTAAGCAATATTACAGCTAAAAGAAACGAAAAAACTTCTAAATCAAGATCTCCTAAACTCTCAATATCTGAGCGATAAATTTTTCCAGTAGTAGCAATTTCTATTCTATTGTAAGCTTTATCTAAAATAGGTTTGAGATCAGGATCTGTTCCAAACTGTTCAAGACTAAATCCTTTATCTTTTAGATATTGACCTGCCTCTGCTAAAAAAGGATATTTCGCAATTTCGTCTGTTCCAAGATTTAACATATCTTATTATTACTACTTGACCTTAAAAATTTGCATCGTTTCAATTGTGTTTTTTCTTATCAAAAAACACTACTGATTTAAATTATGCAACTTAAAGTCGTTTTCATATGCAAATTGGTTGTCATGTATCAATCTCTGGTTCAATTCATCTTGCAGTTGATAATGCAATTGAACGAAAATGTACAGCATTTCAAATTTTTACACGAAGTCCCAGAAGCTGGAATGTAAAGGACTTGACAAGTGAAGATATTAAAAAATTCAAGACTAAACTTGATAGTAGTAAAATAGACAGATTTGCAACGGTAGCTCACATGCCTTACTTGCCAAATCTTTCATCACCAGCAAAGGATGCTTATGCTAAATCAGTTGATACTCTACAAAAAGAAATCAAAAGATGTGGTGAGCTTGGAATTCCATATCTTGTAACTCATCTCGGAAGCCATTTAGGTACTGGAGAAGAAAAAGGAATTGAAAGACTTAGAAAAGCATTGATCGAAGCTGCAAAAATAAAAAATGATGTAATAATACTTCTTGAGAATACTGCAGGACAGAAGAATTCTGTAGGTTCTGATTTTGAGCAACTTGCATCTATTTTCTTTAGTTTAAAACCTTCCAGCAGATTTGGAATATGTTTTGATACATGTCATGCCTTTGCTGCAGGTTATGACCTTAGATCAGAAAAGGTGGTAAAGGAGACTTTTGATAAGTTTAATGAAAATATAGGATTTGAATATCTCAAAATATTACACCTTAATGATTCTAAAGGCGAAATAGGTTGTAAATTAGATAGGCATTACCATATTGGCTTAGGACAAATCGGAGAAAAGGGTTTAGGCAAGGTTATAAAAATAATGAATGAGAGAAAAATTCCAATGGTCTTAGAGACACCTATTGATGATACACGAGATGATTTTGAAAATATTAAAAAGGCAAAAGAACTTGCATAACCAATTAATTTATTTTATGTTATGAGCATGACCATTATGAAATACGAAGATTTAATGAAATTAGCTTTAGAGCGTGGTTTTTATTTTCCTAGTTGTGAAATTTACGCTGATGCACAAGCTGGTTTTTGGGAGTATGGTCCAGCTGGAGTTAGTCTCAAGAATAAATTTCTTGAGCTTTGGAGACGAGAGCTTGTTAGACGTGATAGAATGCTAGAGATTGATGGTTCGCAAATAATGTCACAGTCTGTTTTTGAAGCATCAGGACATTTAGCAAGTTTTGCAGATCCAATAATCAGATGTAAAAATTGTAAATCAACTTACAGAGCTGATAGATTGATTTCTGAGATTGTTAGAATTGAGATTCCTGAAAGTGCTGAACTTGAGGATTTTGATAAAGCTGTCACTGAAAAAAATGTAAAATGTCCTAAATGTAAAGGTGATTTTGAGAACGCTCGAAAATTCAATATGATGTTTAGGGTAGGAATCGGTCCAGAAGAAGAACCGGCATATCTGAGGCCAGAGACTTGTCAATCAATCTTTGTTGATTTCCCCAGATTATTCAAGACTATGCGTGGAAAACTCCCACTAGGAATTGCCCAAGTTGGGAAGAGCTTTAGAAATGAAATTTCACCACGTCAGAGTCTTTTAAGATTGAGGGAATTCTATCAGGCTGAGATTGAAATCTTTTGTAATCCCAACAAACTAGAAGATATAGAAAGATTCTCAGAAATTCAAAATACCAAGATTAATGTTCAAATTGACTCCGAACTAAAGTTGCTTACTTGTCAAGAAGCTGTAAAGTCTAGAATAATTCCCAATAAGTTAATTGCATACTATTTAGGAATTTTAACGGAATTTTATGAAAAAACTGGATTAGATATCACTAAAAGTAGATTTAGAAAACTTGGAGAGAAAGAGAAGGCATTTTACGCAGAAGTCGCCTTTGATTTTGAGGTAGAGACGTCTTTAGGATGGCTAGAGCTTGTTGCATGTAATTACAGATCTGATTATGATTTATCTAGTCATTCTAAAAAAAGTAAAGAAAAATTTGAGGTAATTGATGATGAGCAAAAGGTTTTACCCCATGTTTTTGAGATTTCTATGGGAATAGATCGTAGCCTATACTCCATACTTGAGCACAGTTCACGAATTGATGCAAAAAATGAGAGAACTGTGCTATCTTTAAAACCATATTTGGCCCCTATCCATGTAGGAATTTTATCATTAGTAAAAAAAGATGGATTGAAAGAAAAAACTGATGAAATTTTTATGAATATTAAAACAAAATGTGATGCTTTTTTGGATCATTCAGGAGCTATAGGAAGACGATATAGAAGATTAGATGAAGTAGGTACACCACTAGCTGTTACAATTGACCATCAAACACTTGAAGATAATACTGTGACTGTAAGAGAACGAGATTCTATGAGTCAGGATCGAATTAAGATATCTGAACTTGAAGCATATTTAATAAAAGAAATTGCATTTCCATAATAATTTTAATTGAACTAAATTTCTTTAGTTTTTCTATATTTGCTTTTAATTACAATAGCAATTATTGCCAAAATCAAAGCCACGATTCCAAAAATAATAATTCCAATTAAATTATAATTATCGTTTTCAGTTGGGCTATCTATTGAAGGTGATTGTTGTTCATTATCTAGGATTCCTCCCATACCTTCTCTTGAATCGATAATCTCAAAAGTCATGTGTGATTTTAGAGGAACCCCAAGAGAATCTTTTCTAGCATTATTACTTGAAGACATCTCAACTGTGTATTTTCCAGTTGGTAGTTCTGAAAGTGAACCTACTTCGAAATTATCTCTAGAAAATTCCCAAACATTTGAATTCGTTTGATTTATTATATTTAGAACAATATCATTTATGATTTTTTGTCCATTTGGTTCAAAGATATCTACGATTGGAAATCCTTCTATACTTTCCCAATTATCTAATTCACCTTTTATGTCAATTATCGGAATTTTATTATCTGCTTTATCAATTGTGGTAGGATTTATTGAAGTTAATCTAATTGATGTTCCCATAGGTGTTTGTAGAAGAGGTTCTGGAATTTTGTTTTCTTCATCTTCTGATGGAGATTTTTGCCCAACATTTATGGTAAATTTATCAGATTCTTTTATTGTATCTCCTTGTAAATGAATCCAATAGACTGCTGCTGGTCCTTTAGATATTAACTCCCATGGGATTATTGCAGACAGTATTGAAATCGAAGGATCTCCTGGAAGATCGTTAATTTCCATCTTAATTGCAGAATATTCGTCATAGCTTTGATAGGAGTTAACAAATCTGAGTTCTGCACGATTGAAATCGACAGGTTTTGTAACTAAAGCCGAGACTGCAAGAGATTGACCTTCTAGTGATTCTTTGAAGGTCTCTGATGCACTAACTGTCTTAGTAGGACTAAGATGTACCAGAACATTGGTGAGATCAGCTGATGGATGGATTAAATCCACTCTAATATCAAAGAAATTGATAGGTTGTTCACCCTCGGAGATAATTGTGCCACTAAACCCAGTTGTTTCGTCATCTTCTACAGAACTTATTTCTTGAAAATTAATATCATAACCAGTATTGATTTTTAATTCCTGTGCCCTGTATTGTATCTTAAGTGGATTTTCATTTTCTGCATATGCTTTTGGTATGATTCCTTGAGGTGTTTCTTTGTAAACATTCCAATAACCAAGTATTGGATCCACTGATGTTATGGTAAATCGTTCTACTACATTTTCAGGCCCTGAGTATCTGATTCTGTAAATTTGTCCATCAATTGTTACACTTTCTATATTACCTGGTTTACCAAAGGTTGAATCTCTAATCATACATTCATCTGTGCTACCTATTACACATGTTCCATCTGATGATACAACTCTAAAGCTTGTATTTGGATTAGAATCAGATGAATAAAGTGAGCCTGGTCTTGCTACAGTGTTGCCAAGTTTATCTGTAAATAATTTTATGTTTATCTTATCAGAAATGGATTCTAGAACAGTACGTGGGAAAGTTGATAGAGTGACCTCAATTGTTTCAAATACTTTTCCACAGAATTCTGCAATTACCTTTACTTGATAATCGACAACTTTTCCTACCTTGGGTATCTTCCATTCCAATTCAACAGAAGTTTCACCCTTTTCGAAGATTTGTGGTTGTGATGTATGAACTACCTTACCATCTACAATTAGTGAAATAGCTCCTGAAACAGGTTTAGAGATTTCATTTGTAAAGTAGGCAATTGGTTTAAGCACAGAACCTTCAGCTTTGATAGTTACTACATCGAATTCCAATTTGCCAAATAAAGAGTAGCCTGGTTTAACACTAATTAGATATTTGGTAGAGTCTGATACCTCAAGATCTTCATTTATTGCATGTAACCAATATCTTATTCCATGGGAGCCAGACATCAATTCCCAAGGAATTGAACCTGAAACACTATACAAGTTCTCTCCAATCGTCATGTTAATTATTTGCATTCTAATTGCAGTATAATCTTCAAGAGGTTCTCCTTCGTGAACAAATCTTAGCTCAACTCGTTTTAGTGGAGATAGACTTTCTACAATAGATGAAACTATCATTGTTTGATAAGTATCTACACAAGAACCTCCAGCATTATTAGCCTTGATTCTTCCACCTCCATCTAACTGAACCGTGATATCGTGGAATTTCGTAGAACCTCCACCAGAACCTGCAGCAGTTGGACCTATTACACCTGGTAATCCTGGTGCTGTTGGTGAGGTAGATGGGCCAGTTCCAGTACCACCTCCGCCACCTCCACCTGTACCACCACCGATTCCACCTCCAACACCTCCACCTGTTGTTGTAGTTATAGTAGAAGTTGACATGGAAGCCTTTGCCATTCCAAAGCCCGTAAAGTGAGTTGTCCAGATAATAAAGCTAGAACCTACTTCAATGAAACATTCTCCTCCTGATGCTAATTGAGTATGAACAGAAGAGAAATTATCTTCATTACATTGAGTTGTAATAAAAGCTACATCGCTAGAACTTGGATTTTTAAAGAATCCCATGAATCCTTTATTTGCTTGATCTGGAAATTCAATTCTAACTGGTTGGTTAAATGTTAATTTTTCTGTAACACTGCCTAATTCTACTGCCATTATGGTACTGTATGTTGTTGTAGTAGTTGTAGTCGTTGTTGTTGAACCACTTGTTATAGATGTAGTCTCAATCTTAGATGGAATTGTTATAGGAGTTACAGTTGGTAAAATGACGTTTCCATTATATATTGAAGAACCATTAACAATTGTAGAATCAGCAAAGTCAACAATGGTTTCTGTTATATCATCGTCATCAATATCTGCATCAATTGTTAGAAGATTACAAATTTCTACAGTATTATGTGCTCCAAGTTTTTTCAATATTTGTGAGTAGTTTAGCTGGACATTTTGTGCACCATCTTCAATGAAAACCCATCTTAGTGCTACATCACATTGAGTAAATATCAATTGAATGTTATCTTGATTGATAATATAGTATGGTTTGAGAGGATCAACTAAGATTTGATTAGATTTTAGATTTTGCAATCCTACGGCACTATCATTGAATATTAGTTTCTCAATTAAGTTTAGTATGATATTGCCATTGACCGCAATAGTCTGAGAAGATTCTGAGATATCTAATGTTTCTTTAAATTCAATTTGTAATTGTTTTTCTGCATCAAACTTAGAATCTTGTAGGTCTAAGATCTCCTTAAGTAAGATATCAACAGTACGTTTGGTTTCAAAGTCTGTATCACTTAGCTGTAATTTCTCGGCTACATCTAATTGGATTATGCCATTTATCTCGATTATATTTGATTTATCATCTAGGTCTAGTGTCTCGTCTAGCTGTATAGTGAGATTTCGTGGTGTGTCTACTGTATCATCTAGGTCTAGTGTCTCGTCTAGCTGTATAGTGAGATTTCGTGGTGTGTCTACTGTAT
>Ga0187892_10005284_pt1 | contig 20455 bp, 22 predicted proteins | sample MA1701073metaG_FD_139345 | JGI IMG/M metagenome (GOLD analysis project Ga0187892, IMG submission 139345) | Bio-ooze microbial communities from a basaltic lava cave in the Kipuka Kanohina Cave System on the Island of Hawaii, USA - MA170107-3 metaG ... | reverse complement strand
GTCGCTGTAGCGATTCGGGAACGGAACGTGATGGAGCAGGTCGGACGTCGTGCCGAGCGGCTTCGGCCGTACGTAGATGCGCAGCGCGTCGAGCGCTTCGGCGCAGAACGTGATGAGAAAGATGGTCCACGGCATCGGGATGCTGTGCTCCTGCTCGCGGCCCTCCTTGGGGCGGAACCGCACCGTCCGCCGCTGGGGCGGCACCTCGATCGTGTACGTCGAGAACCGATCGCGGGCGGCGAAATGGACGGTGCCCACAGGCATGACGGGCGTGGCGACGCCGCGCTGCAGAACAAGCGCGTCGAAGAACTCGGACAGCCGCGCGCGCTTGACGTCGCTGACCTCCTGAAGCTCGACGACCCCGTCGACGATGCGGATCACCTGCACGCTGCTTGCCTCCTTTCGGTGAAGTTCGCTCCTTGCGAGAGGCCGAGGCTCCGGCGGGAGCCAGGGCGAGACGACAAAACCGGACCGAAGCCCTGGCGTACGCGGGAGCCGTGGGCCGATCCGAGGTGAGGCGACAGGCCTGACCTTCCTGGCCGGCGAAGCACCGGCCGACCCTGATCACGAAGTGCACGGGTCCCATTCCAGGGAGCGAAGTGTTATGGTCGTACCGGATGGCCAAGGCCAGACAGCAGCAATTCTTCAAGGGACGGCTGCCGCAGCAGTACAACGAGAATCTGCTCGTTCCTCTGGAAGGCGAAGACCTCCACGCCTTCGAGCAGGCCGACGGCAACGAACTGGCCGAGAAGATGCGCTCGCCGCACAGCAGCTCCGCGCTATGCGTGAACTTCTTTCTCTACTGGAAGCGGCATGCCCTGACGGACTTCCTGAAGGTGTTCGGGCACGTTGTCTTCGGGCGGACGGTGCCGGTCGGCAGCCCGTGCTCACTGCGCTTCGAGACGAAGCATCGCTTCGGCTCGACACCTGAACGCCGCATCATCCGCGGGAAACCAGGGAACATCGACCTCGACGTCAGGATCGGATCAAGCCACGCGATCCTCGCGGAGAGCAAGTTCACGGAGGTGTTTACCACGGAGGTCCGCGAGATCTCCGACGTGAACACGGAGCGTTATCGGCGCGCGTTCTCGAGCGTGTTCCTTTGCGACTCTGCGAGTCTCCTTGACGGACGACGCGAGACGAAATTCCGCCAGCTCGCCCAGCGGCTTCTCTACACGGTAGACAGCGCGAACCCCGTGTTTCGGGCCATTCCAGCGCGGCGGATGCTGTTCCTCTACTACGATCACGATGGGTTCGACCGGGACCTGCTCAAGTTCCCCGAGCTCGTGCGCGAGGAATACCGCGATGCCGTCGTGGTTCTCAGCTACCAGGATCTTTTCGCCAGGATCCGCGCCGGGCTCGACGCGTCGGCGCACCGCCGGTACTTCGAGTACATGGCCGACCGCTACTTCTGAACGGCGGACCGCGCAAGCTGAAGGCGCTCGACTTCGTCCACGTCCCGCAGCAGACTGACGCCAGCAACGGCGTTGACAGCTCTGATGTGCGCGGCCAGCCCGCGCAGGCGTCTCAAGTCGGTCGTCGGGACATCGCCGCGCACCAGCGCCTCGCGCGCCTGGTGGAGCTCCGCCCGAAGGTTGCGCCGGACCGTACGGGGGACGTTGGGCTTCGCGTTGACGACGACGCCGGCGAGGATCTGGCGAGCACTGCGCCGATAGACTCGCGTTTTATTCTCGTGCACCGCGAATCCGCAGTCGCGGATGATCCGAGTGGCGGCGGGCACGAGGTGGTTCAGGTGCCGGTCATCGGAAGAGAACGCCAGGTCGTCGGCGTAGCGCGAGTAGCTCGTGCTGCACTTCCCGTCCCGCCAGTGCCGCGCCAGACCGGCGAGCCGATAGTCCAGCCGCATCGCCACGAGATTGGAGAGGAAGGGGCTTGCCGGTCCGCCTTGGGGGAGGCGGCCATCGAGGGTGCAGATTTCGGTAATGGCGGTGGCGTCGACGGCGCTGATGCCGTTCGTGATCAAGGCCTCGCGGACCATCACCGCGGTCACGGAAGGGAAGAAGTCCTTGATGTCGATCCGGATGACCACGCGCTTGCCGACGTGCAGGCGCGCGTTCGTCACGATCGAGCGCCCGCGCACGAATCCGTGCGCGTAGGGCGAAGGGGCGACCTTGCGTGCGTACAACCAGCCGAGGATCCGGCGCTGTTCCTGCATGAGCAGCGCGTCCGGAATCTCCAGGATCCGGACGCCGCCGCTGCGCTTCGGGATGCTGACGATCCGATAGCGGGAGTGGTCCACGATTTCCTCCTGGTGAGGCTCCCCGATCGGGAGAGCATGGCGAGGCGGACTGGGAACAAAGGTGTTGAACATGTGGTGAATATTTGTCACCATAGGTGCATGAGTCGTGATCAGTGGGTCCAGATCGTGCTGAAGTTCCCTCTGCGCATGGCGCAGGAGTTCCATCGGACGGCGGCGCGACATGGACTGACAAAGGCGGCGTTTGTGGCCTATCTCTTCGACTCCCACAGAAACAGGAAGGTGGTCGCGATGGAAGACATTCAGAAGGACGTGCTCAGGTATTTGTGGAAGTGGGGTCCGCGAAACGGACATCAGGGTCCCGCGCCTGTCAACGTTGTGGCGGGACAGATGCGCTACGTGCAGGAGGCGGTGACGGCAGCGGCTATGGAGCTCGAGGCCGAAGGGCTTCTGGCAAGGGCGCCGCTGGTGCCGGGCGCAGGGTTCCGCAACGACATGGCCGTATCGCCGACGGAACGGCTCTTTCTCACGAGCGAGGGTCGCTTGGCGGCCTCTGCGCTGTGAGGGCGAGGTTGGTGGCCGCCCCCGCGGCCGGCTACGATGCCGCCCCCTCCTCGTCGTGATCGCGCGTGGCGCGCTCGAAGGCCCTCGCGAGCATCAGGACTTTGCGCAGCGGAAAGAGCGGGTCGTCGGTCTTGGTGAGCCGAAGCGACTCTTCGGCGAGGCGGGCAACCGTCCAGTCTCGCTGCGCGAGATACTCGTTCGGAATGTCCACGCAGTAGCTGATCTCGAAGGCGACGGTCGCAAGCACGAGGTCGAGCGCGTCGAGCCCGATCTCACCCAAGTAGCCGATCCGCGTGTCAGGACGCACGGTCGCCCTGCCCTCGGCAAGTTCCGTCAGCATCGCGGCCAGTAGTTCTATGGGTTTCACCAAATCCTCCCTCTTCCGTTCGGTTCGGCAGCGCGGTGGGCGCCGCCGATAAGCGCACTCTTCTGTGCATAGAGCGTGTCGATCCGCTCCGTCAGATCGACGACCATCTCGTGCGCCGACTGTCGTTCGGGCGAACCCCGAGGAAGCGCATCCCGCCCCCGCGCCGCGGCTCGGCGCTCGTCCTTCAAGGCGCGAATCAGCCTGGCGATGGCTTCTGCCGACAGGCGCGCGGCCGCTGCGGGCGCGGTACGCTTGACAGCGGCACGCGCGCATCTGGCACGCCGTGCTCGGGCCTTCTCGATGTCCGCGGCGCGCAGAATGGCCGCCCGCTCCTCGTCGATGAGCCAGCCGACCACGGCAACCCCCACAAGGACGATGAGCGGATGCACGTCACGATCCTCCTGCGTCGGGTACTCGAACCACGACCTGTTCAGCCAGAATCTGCCGTGCGAGTTCCAGCGCAGGGCCGATGGCCTCGGCGTGGCTCGCAGTCGCGACGGCATTCATGGCCGCCTCGAAGCGCTTCACTCGTGCACGTTCCAGCCGGACCTGCGCGTCGAGCGTGGCCTGGAACGCCCTGAGGCGGGCAGCGGCCTGGCGGCGCTCGTGCTTCAGGTCGTGCTCGTGGCGGCGGCGCTCTTCGCGAAGCCGATCAAGCTGGGCGCTTTCCTGCATGGCTTGGACCAGACCCCCCGCCAGGATCAGCAGGGGCAGAGCGGGGTCGATCCGCAGCGGCAAGATGCCTCTCGTAATGGGTTCCTGCATGGTGACCTCTGTTGGCTCTGAGTGGGAGTCGGCTGGTTGAGGGCCAGAACGGATGTGAAAGCAGATTTCGATTGCTACCACTGCCCGCCGGCGTCGGCGTACCCCTTCCGGAATCCGTCTTTGTACCCTCGGATCCAGTCCTGCGACATGCCGCCACTCCTGTCAGCCATGTCGAGCATGTCATGGGCCGCCTTCTTCACGCTCTCTCGCTCCGCTGATACTGCGTAAGCGCGCCCAGCGGTGGTGCCAGCGGAGTAGCCCTTGGCGTAGCCTTCCCGATACGCAACGACTTCGGTTTGAGATGGCGACGGCGGGGCCGGCGGCGTTGTCGTTGAGCCCGCCGGAACGCCAGGTGCAGAGTGCGCCGGATTCGACGCCCCGGAGGATGGTCTACTCCAGTACCCGCCCTCGTAGAGGCAGGAGCCGATGGGAAGCCCGACTACAAGAATGACGGCAAGGAGCACAGCGGGCAGGTTCTTCGTAGGGTCATCCGCCACTTTGGGCTTGGACGGGTCACCGCTCGTCGTTTGGGCGTCCGTGGCTGATGACCCTCCGTCAAGCTGATAACCGCAGCTCGTGCAATTCTTGGCCCCTGTTCGCGCGGCTGCGCCGCACTCCGGGCAGGTGAACGCGGCGGGAGCGGCGATCTCCGGCTTGGGCACGCGGAAGCCGCAGTGAGGGCAGATCTCCGCCAAGGAGGAGACCTTCCCTGTGCACTCAGGGCAGTCGATGATCGCCATTTCTCACTCTCCACGTTTGTCCGCTCGGCGGCCTCGCCACACCTGTACGCCGACCACGCCCGCTGCTGCTGCAGCCAAGAGCGGCACCAGCCAGAACAGCGACACGTACGATTCCACACCCCAGCCGATCACCACGTAGAAATACTTCTGCGCCACGTATATGGCGATACAGACGACGGCACTCAGCCCCGCAAGGACGGCGCCGGCGATCAACGCCCGCTGGGAATGTCCACACGCGGGTGGTGCGGATCCCATCTCGCCGGCTGCCGCGGCGACTGGCGGCTTGCCTGGCAGCGGCTGAGCCGTCGCGGTGCTGTCTCCGCAGTGGGGGCATGCTGGCGCCAGCGACGACATCTTGCCGCCGCACTTGGGGCACGCGATTACCGCCATACAGTCCTCCTGAGAAGCATAACCGGCTGCTGCGATTTTTGCAGCACGCGACGCGCGGCGGACGATAGTCGGGCTTGCGAAAGTCAGCCTATTCGGAAGAGTCCAAGGCCTTCGTCGCTGAAGTTGTGGCGATGCGTGTGGCCGCCGGGCTAACGCAACGCGCCCTGGCAGCGCGCTTACGATGTGAGCCGTCCGTTGTGGCTCGGATCGAGACCGGACAGCGAAGGCTGGATGTTGTCGAGTTCTATTGGCTCTGCCAGGCGTTGGGCGTGAGGCCGGAGGAGATCGCGAGGAGGGTCATGCGCGCGATCGCCGCGGCCGAGAAGGCTCCGCCGGCGGCGAAGCCCTCGAAGCGCGGCCGCCCGTAGCTCGTGCAGCTACGGCCAGCTCCAGCACCTTCCGCGTCCGTCGCTCGATGTCCCGAAGGAGCACCCCCAGGGCCTGGGCGTCCTCCTGCTCGATGCCGTCCGAGGTGATCTCCAAGAGGTTCCCGAGGACGCGTAGCCGGTCACACTCGACGATCAGGTTGTCGAAGATGTCGATCGTGTCCAGGGTCGCCGGATCCGTCTCTGCGCCGGTGGCGGTGAAGAGGAAAGCGCGGAAGTCGCCGCGGGTGCGGCGCAAACGTGGCGGCATGGGTTCCCTCCCTCGTAATGCGTGATGGAATGGGGCACAAACGACGCAGTAATCCCCTCTCAGTGTTTCTTATGCCACATTCCAAGCCGGCTGATCCCCTCGCCTGGAAGCCCAGCGCGGCGGATAATCTGGCTGAATGAGGGGCTACCCCAAAGTTCCCCGAGGAGCTACCACGAGGGGCGCGGAATGACTCTCCTCGTGGCCGCTGCGGCATCCGAGGGCGTAGTGCTGGCCGCCGACAGCCTGGTCAACGTCATCGTCCGAAGGCACACAGGGGAAAGTCGGTCCGCCGCTCGCGGAGAGAAGCTGTTCCAGGTATTCGGCGACTACGGCCTTGCTTCAAGTGGCCAGAACGATCAGCCGCCACCCGTTCCTGATCGAGTAAGGAGCCTGGCGTTCTGGACCAAGCGCGGCCCGCCCACGAACTTCGACGACGTTCTGCGGGCGGTACGGGAGTACTTCACCGCCATGAGCGACGTCACGCTGCTGCTTGCAGGAGTCGATCGGGATCGGCCGCGGATTGAGCGAATGAAGGCGGGAACAAGCTGGGAACTGACTTCTGTCCTCGATGTAGGTGGCTGGTGGTTCGAGCCTCAGTGGCCGATCCTCCAGGCGATTCAGCGGGAGCGGATCTTCGATCCTGCGTGCGACTTGACCACGGCGGAGAGGTTCTGCAGGGACGTCATCAAGGAAGCCATCGGGCGCTTCAAGGCGCAGGGCGACCCGATGACCATCGACGAGCCCATCGACGTCTTTGTGCGCCGAGTCGGAGAGCCCGGTACGTTTTGCAGGGGATGACCATGATCATTACGTCCCGTCCGGACCTCCAGGCTTGCCGCACACGGTGCCGCGAAGCAGCCACCCGAGCCGTCAGCGCCCTGAGTGAGCTTCTAGAGTCGCACGCGGACAGGCCTGACGTCGTACTGAGAACGCTCAAGTTCGACAAGATCGGCTGGGATCCCCTGAACCTCGAGCGACGGGACAACTTCTGCGAGCAGGTCGATCAGCAGGCCACGGTGATCGCCGCCTTGGATGCAACGGAGTGGCTTATGGAGCGTCACCCTGGCAAGCGGTGGCGTGTCGAGCCTGCGGCGACGGGCACTGGCAACGACATCGTCAGTGACGACGGGGATGTCGTCGCAGAGGTCTTCGCCGCGGTAGACCCGCGGAACAATCGCAAGCTCAAGAAGGACTTGGCAAAAGCTCGCGCTGCTGCCGGCGCGCGCCATCGCTACGTAATTTACCGGTCGCCGATTGCGGCCGTGCAGCCGTTCGAGGATGTGGTGGTGCATCGGCTCCCTGATTGACTGACAAACGCATCCGGTTGGATTCGGCGAGCAGTGTAGGAAACAGATGCCTCGTGCTGGTCGGGATCTAGAGCTCGTAGTCGCCGCCATCGAGCGCGCGCTCGGGAGGACGCTTCGCGTCGAGAGCCCTCACTTCGCCAAGGACCGGCACGGTGGAGAGGCGCGTGAGATCGACGTCGCCATTCTCAGCGCCATCGAGCCTGACAAGGTTCTGGTCATGGTCGAGTGCCGGGATCGCGCGGACCGCGAGGACGTGACGTGGATCGAGCAGATCTACGGCAAGCGCGAGAGCGTGGGCGCCGATAAGGCCATCGCGGTCAGCAGCACGGGCTTCAGCGACAACGCGGTTACGAAGGGGAAGGCGTGGGGTGTCGAGCTGCGGCAGGTGAGCGATCTCACCTCGGAGGAGATCGCGCGGTGGTGCGCGAACTACACGATCGAGCTCACGCACAACCGATCCACCCTGAAGGCGGCGACCGTCTACGTCTACGATCCCGAGTACGCGCCGCGCGCCAGGCCTGCGCTCGCGAAACTGCTTTCCGGCCCCTCTGAGCGGGTCACGCTCGCGCACTCGGTGAGCGGTGAACCGTGGACCCTCTTGGAGGCTTGGAAGGAGATTTCGCGGAACCACGATGTGTGGAAGACGGTACCGTCGGACGACTCACGAGTGCAGCGCGTCGCGCCCGTGAAGTTCGATGACCCAAGTTCCAGATTCTGCTTCGTGCTGCCGGAGGCGCGAATCGACGTGGTCGGCATCGAGTTTCACATCGACTGCTGGATCGAGGTGACCGAGGAACCATTCTCGAAGTTCCTTGGCTACGATGCGCTAGGTGCCGGCCAAGCCCCCGCCGTGAGGGTGGCGTCCGCCATGCAAGTCGACGTCGTCATGGAGGGCCATCCGGTAAAGGCGACTCTGGTGATGGGAGCGAGCGGCCATCCGGAGGGCCTGGAACTGTCCGGCAAGGTGCCGTCCCGAAACGCCCCCTGCCCATGCGGGAGCGGCAAGAAGTTCAAGCGGTGTTGCGGCAAGTCGTAGGCAGGTGCGTGGCGATCAAGCCGCGATCCTCCATTACAACGCGTCGAAGACGATCCGGTCAACGGACTCCAGGTCGAAGCCGATGGGCAGCTCGATCGACCCGTCAGGCCCGAGCACAACGTGGTTTGTGGCAGTCACGAGTCCCCCCTCAGTTTGCAAGTCCAGCTCAACCACGTAGCTTCGCGACCAAGTCTCTCAGCGCGATGATCTTGAGGTGCGCCGGCGGATTCCTCCAGTTGTTCTCCCAGCAGATGATCATGTCGATGCTCGGGATGTCATTCCCTTGCGAGAGAGCGCTGCGGCTCCGGAACTCGAACTCCACTACCTGCTCGGTCCAGCGACCCAACTTGCGGACCCGCAGCACGGCATCCGCTACACTCGGCGCCTTCGAGACGTATTCCATTCCGAGATCGTCCATCAACCGGCCGAACATGATTACGACGCCCAGCTCGTCCTTCGGTTCGTTCAGGATCCCGCGGAAGTTGAGCGGCGCACCGGCTGCGGCCGCAGAGTCGACGTGATGTCGAACAGTCTCGGCGATTCCGGAGAGCGCCTCGCGCACCGCCGTCCTCTTGCCGCACTTCCTGCAGACGACAGTCACTGAGAAGTCCTTGGCGCCAAGCGTCTGGTCGAGCAGACGCGCGAGTCCGTAACCACACGAGCGGCACTTGGTGCCGCGCAACCGCCGCTTCGCGTCCTTCCATGCGTTCCGGGCTTCCATGGGAATGAACCACTTCAGCGCCACACGGCCCCCTTGATCCTCACGCCGCCATCCGTCGTTGTTCTTTCACGCCTCTCGTTCCGCCCACCAGCCCGTCTTGTCTCCACGCTTGATAGCAGCGACGAGCCTCTTGTGCGCATCCGTGAGCGCACGAATCACGGTGCGATAGTCGGACTTCGCCTTCGCGTAGATGCGGCCCCACTTCTGCCCGCCTTCCTCGTGTTCTATCTGCTCGACATCGCGAAGACGCTTCCCGTTTGTGAAGACAATCAGCCGCAAACCCTTCTTCGCCACACTGACGTACGCGAAAACGCGTTGCGGACTGTAGTACGTGATGAGCCTTTCGCCGACCTTGCGCCAGATGTCCGAGTCGATCTTCATGATTCGCTCGTGCAGCCCGTCGTAGAGCGTGCGCTGCTCCTTGTTCGGCAGCAGATCACCGACGTTGTGCTCGCTGAGTTCGGTGACCTTGTCCGGCTCCTCCATGGCGGGATTTGGAAGCTGGCTGATGACCGACTGAAGCTCGATCACCTCGATGCTCTTCGGGCACTCCGGCCAGTCGTGGATCCAGCAGACGATCGCGTCGCAGTCGCCTGGATGGTGCTTGTGGCCGACGAAATGCGAAGAGCGGAACTCGAACTCAAGCCGCAGCTCCTCCCACTTTCCCTTACCGATGTAGCGCTTTGCGACGCAGTCTGGATAGCCGGGGCGGATGGTCTCCACGTACATGTTGAGGTCGGCCGCGACGCGGCCGAAGAGGAAGATCACGCCGTTCTCGTTCACGGGGGCGTACACAAGTCCGCGGAAGTTGATGAGTTTTCCGACGATGTTGCGGTGCCGGACGTGGCGCGCGTTCCCGTCCACAGCGAGGGCTTCTTCGGCCTCGGTCGCCGCGCTTGATCTTGCGGCTCCTATTCTCTTCTTCATGACCGTGCTACTCCCTCGTGGCCGTGACTTATCGCTTCCTGGAATCGATACTGATCGCCGCCTCCCGCTCCTTCTTGATCCGCTCAAGCAGCGCTGACGCGGGCTCGTACTCACGCCCTTCACGTCTCGCCACCTCGGCTTCGGTGGGGACGAGTTCGCCGCGAAACGCCTTGACGAGGATTGCCTGCGTGAGGTTCCCTGCTGCGCCAGCTCCCAGGGCGACGCGTCTTTTCACCAAATCTGCAAGAGCGAACATCGCGGAGGCCCCTTGCACTGCACGGGCTTGGGCCGCGGGAGGGGGCAGCCGAACTCTCAACGCCTTCACCTCTTGGCTATTGATGTTGTGAACGCCGCTGGTCGAACGCGCGGGCCTCTCGATTTGCTCGCGCGCGTCGAGTGTTTGCAACGCCAGGTTGACGTATTGCGGCAACGCCTCTGCCTTCAACCGAAGTCGCATGAGGTAACCCGCGTACGCGAACCCCTGCTCCTTCTCGGTCGCCAAGGCTGTCCTGCCGACGAGCCCCACACTTCCGTTCGAGCGGATCATGAGGAGGTCCCCCGGCTTGAGTAGCAGCTTCCCCCTCTCCTTCGCGTCAAGGTGCCCGTACTTCATGTCGTCGTGGCCGATACTGCCGGCCACCACATTCGGAATTCGCAAGACGGGCGTTCCTTTTGCGTCGCGGTTGCACTTCACGGCTGTGCCATAACGAACCTCATCAAGGATCGAGTCGAGCTCAACTTCTTCACCGTCAGAGCACGCCGCCGCCAGCACCGCCTGCCGGAATCGCTTCAGGATCGCGGGCACCCGCTCCAGCCGCTCGCGGGCGGCGTTGACGTGGGCCAGAAGCTCCTCGACCTTGGCGACAATGCGGCGCTGCTCGGCGGCGGGCGGAACTGGGATCTGAATGCTCCTCAACTTGGAAGCGCTTACGTTTGGGACGGCAATACCGGCCACTTCGTCGGCGATCGCTGCCCAATAGGCTCGGCTCTTGAGGAATAGGGCCACAAACTCTGCAGAGACGCCCTTGTGAGCTCTTAAGCGAATGAGGTAGGAAGCAAACACGGCGGCTGGGCAACTGCGGATGAGGTAGCTAATTCCCACGGAGCCGGCTCGCGACACAACGATGTCACCTTGGCCCAAGAGGTACTTGTGCGGATCCTCGGGTTCCTCACGACACTCAGGCACTTGAGTCCAGTCAACTTCACCACTTGAAATGTCCGTCGTGCGTAGTAGTTTCAACCCCTGCCCAGACTTCTGGGCGCTTGTGGTCCAGCCATACTGAACGTCGGAGCACAAGTCTCCGAGCGACGCACTGGTCCAGCCGTCCGGAAGATCTGTCTCTTGCATCATTTGCGAGCGGCTCCCGGTGTCTTCTCGCTGTCGTTGCCGAGAAGTTCGAGGACCTTGTTGAGTCCCGTAGTCGCAGCCTTGAGCTCCTCAATGGCCTCGGCCGCGAGGTCCTCGGGCTCGCCAACGTCGTTGGCATCCTCCGGCGACTCCTCCTTCAGCCACTTGAATCCGTCGAGCTTGAAGTCGCGCTCCTTCGCCTCCCCGATCGTGAAGCTACGCCACCGGTCGTCTTTCGACTGGGCGGCGTCGCGCTTGGCCTTCCCGTTCGGGTCCTTGCCGAAGCACTTCTCGAACTCCGCGAAGTGCTCGGGCGTTAGCGGCCGGTCCTTCTTCGTAATCCCCGGGACGTTCGTGCGCGCGTCGTAGATCCAGATGCGCTCAGTTGGCGTGTCCTTCGAGAAGAACACCACGTTCGCCTTCACGCCCTGGCTGTAGGGCGTGAACGTCCCGCGCGGCAGACGCAGCACCGTGTGGACGTCGCAGTCCTCCGTCAGAACCTTCATGACTTCCCCGGCCTGGTCCGCAAATAGGCAGTTGTCCGGCAGGACGACGGCCGCGCGGCCGCCGTCCTTCAGGACCGTCATCACATGCTGCACGAAGTTAAGCTGCTTGTTCGACGTGGAGACGGTGAAGTCCTCGCGCTCGGGCGCCTGATTCGCCCCCTTGGTGCCGAAAGGTGGATTCGTGAGGATCACGTCGAACCGCCGCCCGCCCGGGGGCTCGTAGATCGAGTCGCCGATCTTGCCCTCGCTCGCCGCCTTCTCGAGGAGGCCTTCGTAGGCTGCCGCCTTCACGTCGACGCCGAGGGAGGTCCATTCGACCTCGTCGATCAGGTTGATGAGCTTCTTCAGGCTCACGGGGTTCGTGAATCGCGACTGCGCGCCCGAATAGATGTCCCCGAGGATCCCCTTCTCCTTGCCGAGCTTGCGTAGAGCGTCGATGTAATGGTCGATCAGTCCCGTGCCGCTCTTGTCGCGCAGCTTTGGCCAGGTGCAGTCCGCCGGCAGCTTCACGTCACGCTCGTCGGCCATCTTGAGGAAGAGGAGGTACGTGATCTGCTCGATGTAGTCGCCGTAGTCGATGCCATCGTGCCGCAGTGTGTGGCAAAACCCCCAGAGCTTCCCGACCACGTCCGTCATGCGGCAACCCCCTCGTTCAGTTTCTTGATGAGCTTGGACAGGCTCCCGTCGAATGCACGATCAGCGGGCTTCCATCCGCCTTCGCGCGCCAGGATCGGAAACGTATCGAAGTCCTCCCGATCGATCGAGAGATTCTGGATCATGTGTTCGCGGATGCGTGCGAGCCACTTCTTCTGGTCGCCGGTCACCTTGAGCCCATTAGTCACGCCCTCGAGAGCGCGATCAACGCGTTCCTCAGCCGTGAGGAGGGGCTCCTTCTCACGCGCCGCGTGCTTGACCATCGAGATGATGTCGACGAGGTCCTTCTTGTAGCAGGCGGCGTGCGCCTTCTGGAGGTGCTCTTCGGTGAAATGCTCCTTGGTGGACTTGAGGTTGTTCCGGAGCTCGGTTAGCGCGTCGGTCCCCCACTGCTGCGGCCGGTTGAGGAGGATCTTGATCGCCTCCACTTGTGCAGGATTCTCCGTGACCCACCGCGCGAACATGACGAGGTAGTCCTCGGGCTTGTACTCCTTGCCGGTTCCGTCGCGGATGAGCCAGCGCGACTCCACCTCGTCCTCGACGCCGTCGGCGACGACGAACTCCCGCTTCGGACGCGGGTACTTGACGCAGAGCTCCTGGAAATCCTCGTCTCGCAGGATCTTCATGGTCCCGCTGAAGTCCTTGGCGAGAGCGCCGGGAAGCTCGCGTGCGAACTTGCAGAGGTCGCCCTCGTGGACATGGGCGGCGAAGAGCTCTCTCGCCTTCCCGCTCATCTCCTTGTCGATCCGCTGGAGCCGGCGCACGAGGCAGCGGGCGTTGTACGCGCGGTCGCGGTTCTGCCAGATGTCCTCGATGACTTCCTTGATCGTGCGCGCAGGCCGTTCCGGGGGGTCGGCCGTGATTCCCGTCGCCTCGCGGAAGTAGGCGATCAGCGACCCGTCGAAACAGTCGAAGACGGTGAAGCGCGACTTGTCGGGATACTTCTCTCCCTTGCGGGTGCCGCGGCCGAGCATCTGCTCGAAGAGGATCCGGCTTTTCACAGGGCGCAGGAACACGATGTACTCGAGGTCGGGGATGTCGACGCCGGTGGACATCAGGTCGACCGAGACGGCGATCACGGGGTTGGGGCGGTTCCTGAACTCGCGGATTCGCTGCAGCGGACGGTCGACGGTCGCGCTCCCGGTAATCTTCGTCACGAAGGCATCCCCCTGGCCGAAGACGTCGCGGCAGATGCCGACGAGCTGGTCCGCGTGCGAAGTGTGGGGGAGGTCGTTCGCTGCGAAGATCAGGGTCTTTGGCCAGCGACCATACCGCGCGCGGTGCTCGTCGGCGTATTTCTTGATCGTCTCCACGATCTTGCGGTTCGAGTCTGGAGCCGTGACGCGGCGCTCGATCTCGGTGGCCTCGTAGGCGCGCTCGTCCTCGAGAAGGTCCATTTGCTCTGAGCCGTCCTCGGGGTTCACGAGCTTCACATGGTCGCCGGTCTTGAGGAAGACGCCCTTCATGCGCACGTTCGACTTGATCGCGACGACGTCGTAGTCCACGAGGTGCCCCTCGCGGACGGCGCGCTGGTACTCGTAGCGGAAGACGACGTCGGTGAAATAAGCCTTCGTGTGCGCTGCGGGCGTCGCGGTCAGGCCGATCTTGATCGCGTCGAAGTGGTCGAGCGTGTTCCGCCAGGTCGAGAGCTCCGCCGTCGTGTAGCCTCGGTGGCACTCGTCGGCGATGACGACGTCGAAGGCGTGGATCGGGATCGCCAGTTTTCCGTCCTCCTCGTCGTCGCCTTCTTCGTCAGCCTCGAACATCTCGGCGCGGCCGAAGAGGTTGATCGCCATCCTTTGGATCGTGCAGACGTAGACAAACGTGTGCTTCTCCTTCGGGTCGGTCAGGTACTCGCTAGGGAGGACCTTCGGGTCGAACTTCTCCTCCTCTCCGAAGTCTTCCTTCTGGAAGCGCTGGCTGTAGACCTCGTAGATCTGGTTAAACTTCTTGCCGGGCTCGGGCTCGAACGAAGCGAACGCGCGAACCGCCTGTGCCGCCAGAGCGCGGCGGTCGACGAGGAAGAGGATCCGACGGGCGACACCTGACTCGAGGAGGCGATAGACCTCGTTGACGCTCATGAAGGTTTTGCCCGTGCCGGTGGCCATCGCGACGAGCATCGTGCGCTTCCGGTCGGCGATCGCCTTCTCGATGGCGGCGTTCGCCTCGACCTGGTAGGGGCGCAGGCGCGGGTGTTTGTTCGCGTTCTTGCCGAACCACCTGCAGGCCCCGTCGAAGTCGCGGCCCAGCATTTCCCTGAGGGCGCTTGGCGTGTGAAAGTTGGCGACCTTACGCGAGCGGTTAAGGTGATGGCGGATGTCGTGGAACCAAGTCACTTCGCCGTTCGTCGAGTAGAGGAACGGAACCCTGAAGTCGCCGAAGCGAAGCGGGTTCGACTTCGCGCCTTTCGAGTAGCGCTCCGCCTGCACGAGGACGTTTTGGGGGCCGAGGCTCACCTTTTTTGCCTCGACGACGCCGAGGACCTGGGCGCCGGCGGCGAGGGCGTAGTCGGCAGGGCCGTGCTCGGTGGGCCATTCGGTGATGGCGGATGGCGCGGCGCTGCCGAGGGGCTGCCTCTCATCGAACTTCGTGGGCGCCCAGCCGAGGTCCTTGAGCTTCGGGTCGATGCGCTTGCGGCGCGTCTTCCATTCGAGCTCCTCGCGGTCTTCTGGCATCGGGTCTCCCCGGACGAGTCTATTCCGTGAAAGCCCGTTTCGTCCACGTTGGCCGTTCCTCAGACATCGAACTGTTGCCGCGTCGGCCGGTTTGCGATACGGATGTGCCCCTTGTAGTTGGCCCAATACGCGGAGGATGTGTGGGATGAAGAGATACGAGGTCTTGGCTCACCAACCGCTATCAGTTTCAATCGACACCGACGTTGTTCAGCCATTCAGACTGTACTTGGACAGCGAACGCCCCCTCGTGGCCCTTCGGTCGCTGCATCCAGATCGTCGTGATCGGATGAACATTGGGGGAACCAGAATATGGGTGACGTTCGATGCCGACGTAGCAGACCTGGTCCAAGCACTTCAGCAGGGGATGCTCATCGCCGAGGACGTCATGGCGGGTCTCGCCGTCACGGGTACCATCCCCTTCGTTCCGTGCCTGCCAGTTCAGATCGTGGAGAGCGACTCGGGCATGTCGGAGCGGCGCTTCGTCTGCTTCGCGATGACGGAAGTGCGGCACTGGGATGTCCCGATCTCCGAGAAGGACGTCACCCTCGTGCAAAGGGCGGCGCTCCACTGGCGGGGCTTGGATGCTGGGGGGCGGATTCGTCGGGCGACGCGCCGTTATGCGGAGGCTCTCGGAGAGCACGACCCCCTTTCTTCATTCCTTTCCGCATACATGGGTCTCGAGGCCCTCGAGAAGCCCCTCGCAAATGAGCTCGGCATCCCACCCGGCTCAGAGGTCGTGAAGGGCTCTTGTGTCAAGTGCGGAGCCGAATACGAGCGGAGGCGCACCGTGCTCGCCGGCGTCCGCGCGTTCATTCGCGGAGAGTTGCACCGCGGCAAGGCCGAAAACGGCGAGCGGGACTGGAAGGAGCTGTCCGATCTGAGAACTCAGCTCACTCACGGATTGAGTGATCCCAACAAGATCGAGGGAGAAGCACACCGTCTCCTGCCGGCCGCGATGCACTATCTTCACGACGCCTGCGTGCATCTCGGACACGCACACGAGCTGGAATCGGCGGCGTACCGCTTGGTGCGGACGCCGCCGCTGCGATTCCTCCTGATGGGGAAGACCAAGAACGTCCCGGGTGACCCTCTGCAGCCGATTCTGGATGTAGTCGCCACGAGCTGGGAAGAACATGGAGAGTATGGCTTCGTTCCGCAGTTCGCAATCACCAACCGCGCAGGCGACGGCGTCGAGTACCAAGCCAGGAGGCTGGGCAAACCGCTGGCTTCGGCGACCGAGGCCGATCTACTCGAGATGCGGGTGCAGGACATGACGGCTCCTGACGAGCCGCCGATGTCCACGTAGTACCGCCACTAGTTGGGACAAGGCGCCGTGCTTGAGTCGCATGTCTCCGCGCTGGATGTCGACCGATGAAGATCTACTTCGATACAGGTATCTGGTCACAGCTCGCGCGTGACCGGTCGGGGACAGATCGGCTCTCCGCCCTCGTTCGTCAGCGACGCCACCAGGTCTTGTTAAGCGCAACAGCCTGGGGCGAGATCCACGGGATCGGAGAGCAAGACCAGCGAATCTACGATACCTTTACGCACGCGCTGCGGGCACTGGCTTGGGATCGAATTCCAAGGGACGCGCTTGAACTGCTCGCGTTGGAGTTCATCCGGTATTCCGCGCGCATCCTCCGAGGCGACTATCTTCGTGAATCCGGCACCCTAGACGCGTCGTTCTTCACTGAGGTCAGGTTCTCGCGCACTCAGGATCTCACTGCAGATGCATGGCTGCGGCAGTTTCTGAACGAAACGCGCAGCCGGAATCGCCAGATGGCGGCGGCGTTTCGTCGCCCCCAGCTCGCCACAGGGGAGTTCCAGAGCCGGGTGGACCTCTATCGCAGGACAGTGACGACACCAGGCGCGGCGAAGTTCCTCACGCGAGTGGAGCACCTCCCTGCCGACCAGCGCATCTGTCCATTCATCGCGTCCTTCAGAGATGGCTGGGCCGACGTCGAGACACAGGCGAAGGCGAATGACATGCTGCTCCTGAATCGTCTGGTTCAGGATTGTGCGGACCTTCCCAACATCCCTGAAGAACCGTGGCTGTCGCTGGCCTCGCGATTTCTCAAGCGCCACGCCCCACGATTCGACCAGGCCTTCTGGCGACAGATCGAGTCCGTGGATGATGTGGCGCTGCTCGTGCGCCATCGCGTACAGGCCTTCGTACTGCACTACCTGCTGGCCAACGGCTTCGCGGGCGAGGAAGGATCGTTCTGGTTCGATCTCCAGCACGCGGTGTACGCGCACGACGTGCGGCACTTTTACACAACGGACAATCGACTGGCGCGGGCGTTGCAGAGCGAGTACTTGACCAGCTACTTCGCGCGACGCGGCGGACCAGCATCCGTCATCCATGTCGCTCCTGACCAAGCTGCAGCGGGACGAGTCCTGGCAGAGCTGAGCAGAGTCTAGTCCGGCGCCCGTTGCGGCTGCGGACGGGGACGGTCGCCACCGTTCTCGTACGTGCCGCCATCGACGTTCTGTGCGAACTGCCGTCTCAGTCGGACTTCGACCAAAGGAGCACCGGCGGGTTCACCGGCGTTGGATTCACCCAGAGTCCCGCGAGCGCGTCCCAGTAGTGTGCCTCATGCAGCCTGTACTGGAAATCTGGATGCGAGACAACCCACAGCGGGTTGAATGCGGACAGGGCTACTGCGATCGTGATACGACTACGCGCGGCCAAGTGATAACCGATCGTGAAATCCAAGAGGGTCTTCTCGCCATCCGTACCGGGCAACACCAGCCACTCGTGTGGCGTTCCGCCCATGCGGAAAACAGTGATGCCCCGGTAGCCCAGGTCGCCCTTCTGCCAGGTGCACGGGAAGCCCGCCCCGTTGATCTCGCGGCCAGCCGCCTCGGACGTGTAGTGGCAGTCAAATGCGGAAGTCTGGATGAGGTCCGCGAGCCGCGTCCAGTCGAGCTTTCCATCCACGCGGAGCTCCCGCAGTCGCGATTCCACCTGTGACCGAAGGCGGTCACGGACACCCGCGACGCGCGCGAGTAGGTCGGGACGCGATGGGAGTGACACGGCTGCGTGCTGTGCTACGGGAGCATCGTCTTTCGGGCCAGTCGATCGAGCACCACCCGTAGTGCGTGGTAGCTGAGAGCCGCTTGATCAGGACTAACAGTTGTCTGATTTCGCAGTTCCGCCATGGGGTGGATAAGGTCTCTAGGATCGCGTAGGGCCCTATTCAGGTGGTCGATATCGGTCTTCTCCAGGATGCTAGTCTCGCCGCAGAACCGGATGAGATCACCGAGCATCCAGCCGTCCTCTTTGGCCGTCGAGTTGATGTTCTTGGGTCCGCCACCACCCGGCTTCCCGGGAACCCCTCGTTGAGACATGGTCCAGGTGGGATTTCGCCGCAAGATCTCATAAAGCGCCGCCTCCAGGATGCTCCCGCACAGGACCATGCACGACTTGTAGAGCCCCTTTGCGAGGCTGTCGTGGGCCTCTTCCAAGTCACGCGTGAGAATGAGCCGCAGTTCGTCGTTCGCTACGTTCGCGAAGAGTGGATCTGGGGCAGAAGCACCGCGCGCCAACGCGGCCTCCAGCCCCGGGAGGAGGCGTGCCGCGTATTTCCGAACGTCGTCGTCTCGCGCTGCTTCCAGGAGACCGCGAGTCGCTCTCAGGTCTTCCGTGAACACACCCAGGTACTCCATCGGAATGACCGTGTGAGGATCCACGTCCTTGAGAATCTCCATGAGCTGCCAGGCGAGACCACGGAATTCCCGGACCGCATCTGGGGCGCGCGGCTGGTGGTCCATGACTTCGATCATCCGCTTGACGATCGGCAAGGCGATCCGGACGTGCGCACGCTGCTCTTCCAGTCGCCGCGCATTGGACATGCGGTGCTATTCTAGCCTGACGTCAGAGCTTGTCGTAGCTCGGCTGCTCCGGGCCCGCGGAGGTCTACTCTTGAGACAGCGAACAGTTGATGCCTCCGACAATGCCTTCCACGGGCGGTCACGCTTGAGTCACCCGTCGCAGCTCGTGATAATCGACTCCTCGATGACCACGAAGGTCCAGCAGGCTCTTCGGACGGCGCGCGAAGCGGTCGATCTCTTGGTGTCGTCGCTGAAATACAGGCCGGAGACATCCGACGCGTACGCAACCGCATTCCTAAACGTCCTCCAAGGCGATCCGCTGCTGCGCGCGGGAATGGTTGAGGCACTCCAGCAGCAGGAGCGCGACGTGCGTCCATTGGTAACGACTTGGGCTGGACTGAGACCTCGATTGGAGAAGCTGTACGACTACCTTTGCGGCTTCCTAGTGCTCAAGGGCTTGGCCGAGCAGCGCGAGCTCCTTGATTTTGCGCGCCCGCTACTCGTGTGGAAAGATGGATCGGGGTGGGAAGGTGTTGCCAACGGTCCGCAGCTACAGACTTCCTGTAGATGGCTCTGGCACATTGTCGAGAGGCAGGAGGTCTGGTTCACTTGCCCGACATGGCTCGCTGGCTACTTGCTGAATAACCTGTGGAACGTGGAAGCGTTCACGACGCGTCTTGCCGGTGGTGTCCGCATGGACCTCGAGCTTGATCGTCGGGCGCACGAGGACTTCGTCCAGAAACTCGACGTCTTGGTGGGCCAGCTTTCGCATCGTCCGTGGGCGTCCTTGCTCGACTTGATCGCGCACGCTAAGGGCTTCCTACCTCACGAGTCAATCTACGCCCTAACCGCGCGGGCGCGTCACTTTCGCCCCACCCACATCGAGTACGAGTTCCACGAGCACGGGAAGGACGACCCCGCAACTGTAGCAGCACCACTGGATGCTGACGACTTCGCGCGCCGGATGGTGTTGCGGGCCCAAACTGTCACGAGTTGGTTTGAGGCGTACTTGCCGATCGGTCCCCTCGTCCGCGCAGTCCTTGTCAGGTACAAGCTGCGGTCGGAGCTCTATCATCACAAGCTGTTGCACTGCACATTCATGGATGACGGCGAATCAGTGCTCCGCACAGACGTCGCAGCGTATCTCTTCGATCAGGGGTTCTATCCCATCGCCGAATCGGTCGAGGGCACCTACCGGCCCGACCTGATTGACCCTGCTGCTGTCGAACCCATCGTCATGGAAGTTAAGTGCTCGGAGAAACGAAGCGAGATTCTCCAGGGTTTCCTGCAAGCGCTCCGCTACGCGCGGCGGAGAGCTTACGCCCGCGCGTACTACCTCATCTTTCTCATTGAAAGTGGGGCGGAGTGGGACGTCCCTCCTTCGTTCGAGCACGGGGGGATTGAGATCGTCACGATTCAAGTTGACCTATCGGGGGCCGTCGCTCGCGCTCCGGGGCCCGTTACCAGGAAGGTGTGGGACGAAATCCGCGCGGCCCTTGTCAAGGAGTTGTAGGTTCGTAGGTTCGCTCGTTCGCTCTTAGGCCAGCCGCGCGCACATGAGACTGAGAAGCGAGTTGAGGCTCATGCTCTGGCTATCGCGCAAGGCCGGTTAGGAGCGGTTAGGAGCGGTTGGGAGCCACCGACTGACTCCAGACCTCCTGACACGCGACGGGTCGCCGATGCGTCATCCCCGCGTGCTGGAAAATGGGAAACGCGACAAACCGCATCGAAACGGGCAAACGGAGAAAGCAGTTTCTGAAAATGTCG
>Ga0187892_10005283_pt1 | contig 20460 bp, 16 predicted proteins | sample MA1701073metaG_FD_139345 | JGI IMG/M metagenome (GOLD analysis project Ga0187892, IMG submission 139345) | Bio-ooze microbial communities from a basaltic lava cave in the Kipuka Kanohina Cave System on the Island of Hawaii, USA - MA170107-3 metaG ... | reverse complement strand
CGCGTTCGCTCCGGTCGTGCCGTCGATGATCGAGGCGTTTCGCGCCGCGCGCGTACGCGGGGTCGTGATCGATCTGCGCGGCAGCGTCGGCGGCGAGGACGTCGCGGCGGCGTTCGTCGCGAGCCAGTTCACGGGCGAGCCGTTGCACCACCAGCACCTCGCCGTCTTCGACGTCCGGAGCGGCGAGCTGGTCGTGATTCCCGAAGGGACGCTCGTCGTGGAGCCGGCGCCGGCGCCACTCGACGTGCCCGTCGCCGCGGTCGTCGACCTCGGTGCGATCAGCGCGGGAGAGGGGCTTGCGATGCTGATCGGGCGCTTGCCGCGCGGCGTCGTCGTCGGACGCGAGGGCTCGCAAGGTTCTTTCGGCGTCACCGGCGGCCGCATCGACCTGCCTGGAGGGCTCCGCATGCTGTATCCGGCTGCGCAATCGCTCGACGCCGACTATCGAATCCAGATCGACACGGACCGCGACGGCGCCGGCGGCGTGCTCCCCGACATTCTGGTCCCGAACGATCTCGTGACGCTTCAGGGTGAGATCTCAGGAGACGACGTCGTGCTCGAAAGCGCGGTTTCCGCCGTGTCGCCGCTGTTCGCCGACGACTTCGAGGAGCAACCGTGAACGGGGCTCATCGCTCCTGCAAGCGCGGGCGCAACGAAGCGAGATTGCACGGCTTCGTGCGCGAATCGAGCTGCGCGCGCAGGAGCTTCTCCCACGCCGTGCGGCACGCCGAGGTCGAGCCGGGCAGGCAGAACACGAACGTGGCGTTTGCGAGCCCCGCGAACGCGCGCGACTGCATCGTACTGGTGCCGATCTCGTCGTACGACACGGCGCGGAACGTCTCGCCGAATCCCGGCATCAGTTTGTCGAGCAGCGGCTCGACCGCCTCGGGCGTCGAGTCGCGACCGGTAAAGCCCGTCCCGCCCGTCACGACGACGCCGTCGACCGCGTCGTCGGCGATCCACGCGGCGACAATCGCGCGGATGCGATAGCGGTTGTCGGGCAGCAGCGCGCGCGCGGCGACGCGGTGGCCGGCTTCGGCAATCGCGCTCGCGAGGTAGTCGCCCGAGCTGTCGTTCGCGAGCGTGCGCGAGTCCGACACGGTCAGCACGGCGATCGCGAGCGGGACGAAGTCGGTCGTGGCGGTCATGCGCATGCGCTTCGGTGGGTGTCGCCGCCATTGTAGGCCGGACATCCGAAGGATGGTCGAGCGCTTTGCGCGAGGGTTGGCGCATGGATGCGCCAGCGGATGCGGAGCAGGGAAAGCGCAGCCGGCAAGCGCATCGCACACCGGCGAAGAGCGCCGGCCATCCTTCGGATGTCCGGCCTACGACGTCGAAATCAACTCCGAAAGGTCACTCGCGAACCGGCGCATGTCGAAGAGCGGCGAGGTCGCGCGCGCCCGCCGCACGCGCTCGCGCCACGCCGGCGCCTCGTGCGCGACTGCAACCGCCTTCGCGACATAGTCGCCCTCGTCGCGCGCGACGAGCTCCGGCAACCCCAGCGTCGTGACCAGCGAACCCGCGACACGCGACGCGAACGTCTCGCCCGGCAACGTCAGCAGCGGGCAACCCGCGTACAGCGCGTCGCTTGCGGTCGTGTGCGCGTTGTACGGCCAGGTGTCGAGGAACAGATCGACGTGTGCGTAGCGCGCGAGGTACTCGAGGTGCGGCAGCTTGCGCATGAATACGAGCCGCGCCGGATCGACGTCGGCTGCCGCAGCGCGCGCCGCGAGGTTCGCGCGCGCGGGCGCTTCGTCCTTGCCGGCGAGGAGCCAGAGCACGCTGTCTTGCACCGCGGCGAGGATCTCGAGCCAGCGCGCGAACGTCGCGGGCGCGATCTTGTAGCTGTTGTTGAAGCTCGCGAACACAGTGCCGCGCTCGGGCAGGCCGCACTCGACGCGCGAAGGTGGCGTCGAAGCCACGCGCGTCGCATCGCTAGGCTGGAACGCGTGCGGCATCCGCACGATGCGCTCGCTGTAGTGGCGTTCGTGCGAAGGCGGCACGACGTAGCGGTCCGCGATCATGACGTCGATGAACGACGCGCCGCTGGTCGCGGGGTAGGCGAGCCAGTTGACCTGCACCGGTGCCGGTCGCATCGCGAACACCTCGCTGACCGATCCACCGCCGTAGCCGCGCAGGTCGATCAGCACGTCGATGCGCGCGTCGCGTATCCGCTGCGCCATGTGCGCATGGTCGAGCAGGTCGATCGGGATGAACTCGTGGAAGGCGCGGGCGATGCGTTCGCGCAGCGCGCCACCGTCGGAGGGGGTCGTGGCGAAGCCGATGGTGGTGAGGGGTGAGGTGCGCAGGCGTTCGATCAGGTCGACGATGAGCAGCGCGGTGGGGTGATTGTTGAAGCCGCTCGAGACAAAGCCGACGCGCAGTTTCGCGCTGGCGGCCGGAGTCACTGTGGGAGGGGCAGAAGCCCCGATGCTCTTCGCTCCGGTCGAGCGATGCGCCGTCGGGGCTTCCGCTCCTCCCACAGTGACTCCGGCCGTTCGCGCGACGATCGTTGCGGCCCAGGTTCGTGCGCAGCGCAGCTGTTCATCGGGTGACGCCGGCTCGGACAGAAACGAAAACGGTGTGATGCCCTCGCGCCGATCCCGCACCGCCTCGCGCAGCCGCGCCGCAACAACGTCGAGCCCGTCCCACTCGCACAGCCGCCGCTTCAGGAACGCGAGCTGCGCGAGCGCGGGCCAGAGCTCCGAATCGAGCGCGAGCGCCGCCTCGCAGGCACGCGCGGCTTCGGACCAGCGCCCGAGCTCGTCTAGCGCGAGCGCGCGGTTGTAGTGCGCCTGGGCGTTGGCGGGATCGAGCGCGGACACGCGCGCGAACGCGTCGACCGCCGCGTCGTGACGCCCGAGCGCGGCGCACGCGTTGCCGCGCAGGAAGTGCGCGTCGGCGCTCGTCGGGTGCGCCGACGCCGTTGCGTCCGCGCGAACGAGCGCGTCGTCGGGCCGGCCGAGCTCGAGGAGGCTCGCAGCGTGCAGCAGTGCGGCGGCGAGATCGCGAGGCTCGAGCGTGACGGCGCGCGCGAGCGCCTGCTCGGCGTCGTGGTGCTGGCCGAGCGCGAAGTAGGCCGCGCCGAGCGCCGACCAGGCCGGGGCGTCGCGCGGATCGCGCCGGATGGCCGCCGCCGCGCGCTCGATCGCGGCGACGGCGCCGGCGCGATCGGGCGGGCGCGTCGCGTCGCTCACGCGTTCTCGGTCAGCGTCTTCATCTGATCCGCCCGGTATTCGCGGATCAGCGGCTCGACCACCGCGTCGAGGCCGCCGTCGAGCACGTCCTCGAGCGCGTAGAGCGTCAGGTTGATGCGGTGATCGGTGACGCGACCCTGCGGGAAGTTGTACGTACGGATCCGCTCGGAGCGGTCGCCCGAGCCGACTTGCAGCTTGCGCTCGGCACTGGTCGCGGCTTCGGCCTTCGCGCGCTGCTGCTCGGCGAGCTCGGCCTTCAACCGTTGCATCGCGCGGTCGCGGTTCGCGTGCTGGCTGCGCTCGGTCTGGCACTCGACCACGAAACCACTCGGGACGTGCGTGATGCGGATCGCCGACTCGGTCTTGTTGACGTGCTGGCCGCCCGCGCCCGACGAGCGGAACGTGTCGACCTTGAGGTCGGCCGGATTGATGACGATCTCGATCTCGTCGTCAGACTCGGGCAGGATCGCCACGGTGCACGCCGAGGTGTGGATGCGGCCCTGCGCCTCGGTCTCGGGCACGCGCTGCACGCGATGCGCGCCGGACTCGAACTTGAGGCGCGAATACGCGCCCTGTCCGACGATGCGCGCCACGATCTTCTTGTACCCGCCGTGCTCGCCGATGCTCTCGTCGAGCTTCTCGACCTTCCAACCACGCGACTCGGCGTAGCGCGCGTACATCCGGAACAGGTCGCCCGCGAAGATCGCCGCTTCGTCGCCGCCGGTGCCGGCGCGGACCTCGAGGAAGATGTTGGCGTCGTCGCGCGGGTCCTTCGGCAGCAGCAGCAGGTTGAGCTCGGCGTCGAGCTCGCCGCGGCGCGCCTCGAGCGACGCGATCTCGTCGCGCGCGAGCGCCGCGAGCTCGGCGTCACCCTCGGCGAGCATGCCGCGTGCGGCTTCGAGCGCGAGCGCGTTCGCGTCGTAGGCACGCAGCGCGCGCGCAACCGGATCGAGCTGCGCGAACTCCTTCGACAGCGTGCGGAAGCGGTTCGCGTCGGCGATCACCCCGGCGTCCGCGAGCAGCAACGCGACCTCCTGCTGGCGCTCGGCGAGAGCGTCCAGCTTGCGGCGGATCGAAGGCGTCATGCGTCGGGGTCCGGTTCGTCCGCGGCGTAGAGCCGCTCGGCGGCGCGCAGCACCTCGTGGTCGCCGCGCTGCGCCGCGGTGCGCAGCGCGGCCGTCGGCGCGTGCAGCAGCCGGTTCGTCAGCGTGTGCGCGAGAAAGTCGAGCGCGTCACCCGGCGGCTTGCCGGCGGCGAGCATCTGGCGCGCCTCCGCCAGCGCGCGGTCGCGCGCAGCTTCGCCGGCGGCGCGCATGCGCTTCAGCGAGCCGTTCTCCGGCAGCGCACGCCACCAGCCGAGATAGTGCTCGACCTGCAGCTCGACGATCGCCTCGGCCTCGCGTGCGGCCTCGCGGCGCGAGCGGAGGTTCTCCTCGATCACCGCGCCCAGGTCGTCGATCGTGTAGAGGTAGACATCCTGGAGCGACGCGGTTTCGGGCTCGATGTCGCGCGGCACGGCGAGATCGAGCAGCAGCATCGGGCGGCGCCGGCGCTCGCGCAGCGCGTGCGCGACGGCGTCGCGCGTGAGGATCGGCTCGCGGCTCGCGGTCGACGCGATCACGAGGTCGGCTTCGGCGAGATGTCGCGGCAGGTCGCCGAGCGCGAGCGCGTGCGCGTCGTGGCGCTCGGCGAGCGCCTCGGCGTTCGCGAGCGTGCGGTTCGCGATCAGCATGCGGCCGATGCCGGACTGGCTGAGATGCCGCGCGACGAGCTCGATCGTGTCGCCCGCGCCGATCAGGAGCGCGGTCGACTTCGCGAAGCTCGCGAACACCTGCTGCGCGAGCCGGACCGCCGCGAACGCGACCGAGACGGGATTCGCGCCGATCTGCGTGTCGGTCCGGACGCGCTTCGCGACCGCGAACGCGCTCTGGAACAGCCGCTCGAGCGCCGACTTCATGCAGCCGGCCTCGCGCGCGATGTGGTACGCCTCCTTGACCTGGCCGAGGATCTGCGGCTCGCCGAGCACCAGCGAGTCGAGCCCGGTCGCGACGCGGTAGAGATGCCGCACGGCGGCGCCGTCCTCGTGCCGGTAGAGAAACTCGTCGAGCTGGCGCGGCGCGAGGCCGCGATCGCGCGCGAGCCATTCGTGCATGCGCTCGGCCGCGGCGGGGTCGGCGACGTGGCCGTAGAGCTCGGTGCGATTGCAGGTCGAGATGATGGCGGCTTCGCGCACGCCCGGCAGCGCCTTCAGCGCGGCGAGCGCCGCGAGCGCGTCATCGCGCGCGTATGCAACGCGCTCGCGCATCGCGAGTGGCGCGGTCTGATGGTTCAAGCCGAGGGCGATCAGGGTCATGGCGTGCGAGAATCGTCGCGCCGCGCGGGTGATCCCCGCGTTCGCGGTCCGCGACCGCGGGATTCTGAGGCCCCGGACCGCGGGGTTCAAGAAAAAGCCGCGACGAGGCAAGGCCCTAGCGAGGTTTTCGTGAAGATCCATCCCCCGGTTACCCGGCTCCCCGTCGCCGCGCTCGTGCTCGCCCTCGCGGCCTGCGCGAGCGCGCCGAAATCGGACGTCGCCGACGACGTCCGCATCGCCGAGCAGACGATCTCGGCCGACGTCGAGCGCGACATCAACGCTGCGCTGCTCGCCGGCGAGTTCGCCTGGCAGGATGGACGCACCGCGGCCGCAGCCAAGCACTACGTGCGCGCGGCCGAGATGTCGCGCGACGCGAAGATCGCGGCGCACGCTGCTCGTATCGCGCTCGCGGCGAAGGAATGGGACCTTGCGCGCCGCGCGATCGTGCGCTGGAAGACGCTCGACGCGCAGGCGCCCGGTATTCGTCAGGCTGACGCCGCGATCGCACTGCTCACCGGCGATTTCCGCGCGGCCGAGGAGGCGCTGCTCGATTTCCTCGAGAACGGCGAGGAGGGACGCAAGCTCGTCGCGCAGGTGCTGATCGGCTCGCCCGACAGCGATGCCGCGATCTCGAGCGTCGAGAAGCTCGCGGCGCGCAATGAGCTGCCGGGCGACGCCGACAGCCTCGTGCTGCTTTCGCAGGTCGCGCAGCAGCTCAAGCGCGACGTGCTCGCGGCCGCGATCGCCGAGAAGGCGGTCACGCGCTATCCGAAGTCCGCGCAGGCCTGGACCTGGCGCGGCCACACCAAGCTCCGCGCGAAGGACAACGAAGCGGCGCGCGCCGACTTCGAGCACGCGGTCTCGCTCGATCCGACGAGCCGCGAGCTCCGACTCACTTACGCCGCTGTCCTGAACGAGCTCGGCGACGCGGCCGGAGCCGCGCGCTCGCTCGAGAAGGTCGCGCCCGACGACGAGGTGCTCGCGGCTCGCGCCGCGTACGCCGCGCGCGCCGACGACGAAGCGCTGCTCGCGCAGAGCTACGACGCGCTCGTGAAGCTGCCCGCGCCGCGTCCGCCGGCGCGGCTCGAGCTGCTCGGCCAGCTCGCCGAGCTCGCGAAGCGGCGCGACGACGCGCTGCGCTGGTATCGCGAGGTGCCGCGTGGCGAGAACTACCTCGACGCGCAGCTGCGCATCGCGGTGCTGCTCGACGAAGGCGGGGACCGCGACGACGCGATCGCGCATCTCGACGCGCTGCGCGCCGAGGGCATCGAGGACGATGAGAAGCTCGCGGAGAGCTTCCTGCTCGAGGCGGAGCTCCGGCTGCGGCGCGAGCAGCGCGACCTCGCGCTCGCCGCGTACGAGCGCGGGCTCAAGGCGCTGCCGGACGAGCGGCGGCTGCTTTACGGGCGCGCGCTCGCGTACGAGCAGATGGACCGCGTGTCCGACGCCGAGGCCGATCTGCGCCGCGTGCTCGAGCTCAATCCCGAAGACCCCGACGCGCTCAATGCGCTCGGCTACACGCTCGCCGACCGCACCGACAAGCACGACGAGGCGTACGACCTGATCGGTCGCGCGCTGAAGCTCAAACCCGACGAGCCGGCGATCATCGACAGCATGGGCTGGATCGAATACCGCCGCGGCAACCACGCCGAGGCCGTGAAGCACCTGAAGCGTGCGTACGAGCTGCAGCCCGACGCCGAGATCGCGGCGCACCTGGGTGAGGTGCTCTGGGTCAGCGGCGAGAAGGACGAGGCGCGCCGCGTCTGGGCCGAAGGCAAGAAGAAGGACGCGAAGAATCGGGCGCTGAACCGGACGATCGAACGGTTCAAGCCGTGATGAAGGGGTGGCCCGGTCGGGGCTTCCGCCCCTCCCACAGTGACTCCGAAGGCCTGCGAGTCGATGTCGGCGCTGCGGCTTGCGCGCGGCGGCTGGAATCACTGTGGGAGGGGCGGAAGCCCCGACTGCTCTTCGCGGCCATAGCCGCCCTCGCGCTCGCCGCCTGCGCGACCACCTCGCGACGCATCGCGACCAGCGACGAGCGCGATGCTCGCGCGGCCGAGCTCGACGGTCGCGATCACTGGTCCCTCACCGGTCGCGTCGCCGTCTCGAACGGCAAGGACGGCGGCTCGGGCCGCATCACCTGGCAGCAGCAGGGCGACGACTACGTCATCGAGATCCGCGCACCGGTCTCCAAGCAGACGTGGCGGCTCACGCAACGCGACGGCGAGCTCGTGCTCGAAGGCGCGCGGCCCGAGCCGGTGCGCGGCGCCGACGCCGAGGCGCTGCTCGAGCGCGAAGTCGGCTGGCGGCTCCCGATCGTGGAGATGCGACGCTGGGTGCGCGGTGTCGCCGCGCACCACGACGCGCGCGTCGCGCTCGACGACGCCGGCCTGCCGCGCGAGATCGCCGAGCGCGGCTGGCGCGTCGAGTACCTCGCGTACGACGATGGGCGCACGCCGCCGCTCCCGACCCGGATCGCCGCGACGCGGCCGCCGTACAAGGTGCGCCTTGCGATCGCCGAGTGGCGCACGGAATGACGACGACCCGCTGGCCCGCGCCGGCGAAGCTCAACCTGTTCCTGCACGTCGTCGGCCGCCGCGCCGACGGCTACCACCTGCTGCAGACGCTGTTCCAGCTCATCGATCGCGCCGACACGATCGAGATCGCGGTGCGCGACGACGGCGAGATCCGTCGCGTGCGTGACGTCGCTGGTGTGCCGGCCGAGAGCGACCTCGTCGTTCGCGCCGCTCGCGCGCTCAAGACCGCGACCGGCACGAAGCTCGGCGCCGATCTCGCGCTGACGAAGCGGATCCCGATCGGTGGCGGGCTCGGCGGCGGCAGCAGCGACGCGGCCACGACACTCGCTGCGCTGAACGCGCTGTGGCGCTGCGGGCTCGATACGGACGCGCTCGCCGCGCTCGGGCTCGACCTCGGCGCCGACGTTCCGGTGTTCGTCCGGGGCCGCACAGCCTGGGCCGAGGGCGTCGGCGAACGTCTGACCCCCGTCAAGACGCCTTCGCGCGCTTATGTCGTGCTCGATCCGGGGGTTGCAATCGCCACCGCGGCCGTGTTCCAAGCCCCGGAATTGACAAGAGATTCCCGTCCCACCACAATTTCGCGCTTTGTCGCGGGCGAGCCCGTGCGGAACGATCTCGAGCCGGTGGTCCGGTCGATGTCGCCCGCCGTGGCCGACGCGTTGGACTGGCTCGGCGCTCGCGCGCCGGCAAGGCTCACGGGAAGTGGCGCGTGCGTCTTCGCGGCTTTCGATCGCATCGAAGCCGCCGAGCGTGTCGCAGCCGAGTGCCCGGACCGGTTCCGCGCGTTCGTCGCGAGCGGCGTCGAAGAGTCGCCGCTCCACGCGGCTCTGCGAAAATTCAGGGCTGAGGGCTGAGAGAATTGATGGGGCGTCGCCAAGTTGGTTAAGGCACGGGATTTTGATTCCCGCATTCGGAGGTTCGAATCCTCCCGCCCCAGCCACGACGCAGGTGTACTTGGTACAGGGATGTACCAACGCGACGCGAATGCGGCGCGAGAGCGAGCCCGGATTCACTCCGGGCTCGCGACGTGAAAGTCGGGCAGGAGCCCGATCTTTCACAGGACGAGACGTGCGTCGCCAAGTTGGTTAAGGCACGGGATTTTGATTCCCGCATTCGGAGGTTCGAATCCTCCCGCCCCAGTCAGCTCGGCGAGTTCGACGTGTAACTGTGAGGTTTGCGGCTTCGGCCGCGTGCTCAGTTGTCTCCACAACCCCGCCGCGCTGCGCGCGGCACCCCTTGACTCGAGGGGTTCGAAAAGCGGGGTTGTTGCTGTAGGTCCCCTGGCGAAGGACGCGTTGCAATGGCGAACAAGCAAGACGGCATCTTGGTCTTTGCCGGCAACGCGAACAAGCCGCTCGCGCAGGCGATCGGGCGCGAGCTCAGCGTGCCCCTCGGCAAGGTGCTGGTCGGCAAGTTCAGCGACGGCGAGGTGCAGGTCGAGATCGAGGAGAACGTCCGCCGACAGGAAGTCTTCGTCGTGCAGCCCACGAGCGCGCCGACGGCGGACAATTTCATGGAGCTGCTCGTCATCGTCGATGCGCTGAAGCGCGCGTCGGCGGCGTCGGTGACCGCGGTGATCCCGTATTTCGGGTATGCCCGCCAGGATCGCAGGCCGCGCTCGGCGCGCGTCGCGATCACGGCGAAGGTCGCGGCGAAGATGATCAGCACGGTGGGCACCGACCGGGTGTTGACGGTCGACCTGCACGCCGACCAGATCCAGGGGTTCTTCGACATCCCGCTGGACAACGTCTATGCCTCGCCGGTGCTGCTGGCGGACATCTGGCGTTACCAGGGCACGAAGGACCTGCTCGTGGTGTCGCCGGACGTCGGCGGCGTGGTGCGCGCGCGCGCGATCGCAAAACGGCTCGACGACGCCGATCTGGCGATCATCGACAAGCGCCGCCCGCGGCCGAACGAAGCGACGGTGATGAACATCATCGGCGACGTGCAGGACAAGGTCTGCGTGCTCGTCGACGACATCGTCGACACCGCCGGCACGTTGTGCGCGGCGGCGGCGGCGCTGAAGAAGCACGGTGCGCGGAAAGTCGTCGCGTACTGCACGCATCCGGTGCTGTCGGGTGCGGCAATCACAAACTTGAACGGCTCGATGCTCGACGAGCTGGTGGTCACGGACACGATCGCATTGCGCCCCGAAGCGCAGGCGTGCCCGAAGATCCGCCAGCTTTCGGTCGCCGAGCTGCTCGCGGAGACGATCCGGCGCATTGCGTTCGGCGAATCCGTGAGCTCGCTGTACATCGACTGAGGTCTTGCGACTGACGTCGAAGTAGGCCGGACATCGCGGGGCGATGGCCGGCAAATCGCTTTCCTGGTCGCGGGAAAGCACGTTCCGCCGCGAGGCGGGTTCTTTCATCGAGAAAGTGTCATGGCAAAAATCCACGAAATTCCGGCCGAGCTCCGCAAGGACGAGGGGAAAGGTGCGAGCCGCCGCCTGCGTCGTGCGGGCATGGTTCCGGCGGTCGTCTACGGCGCGAAGGAAGCGCCGCAGAGCATCCAGCTCGAGCACAACACGGTGTATCTCGCGTCGAAGAACGAGTGGTTCTACTCGTCGATCCTCGACCTCAAGATGGGCGCGAGCACGACGAAGGTCCTGCTGCGTGACATGCAGCGCCATCCGTTCAAGCTGCAGATCGCGCACATCGACTTCCAGCGCGTCAACGAGAACGAGGCGATCCGCATCCGCGTGCCGCTGCACTTCCTCAACGAGGAGAAGTCGCCGGCCGGCAAGATGGCGGGCGTCATCATCTCGCACACGATGACCGACGTCGAAATCTCGACGCTGCCGCGCAACCTGCCGGAGTTCATCGAGGTCGACCTCTCGGCGCTCAGCGTCGGCGACATCGTGCACATGTCGGACATCAAGCTGCCGGAAGGCGTCGAGATCCCCGAGCTCAAGCTCGGCAAGGAGCACGACCACGCCATCGTCACGGCGCAGGAAGTCCGCGAGGAAGTCGAGGCTGCGCCGGTCACCGTCGAAGGCGAGGCCGCTGCAGGCGCGGTGCCGGCTGCGGGCGCGGCTCCGGCCGCGGGCGCGAAGGCGGCGGCTCCGGCCGCTGGCGCAAAGGGCGCTGCGGCACCTGCTGCGGGCGCGAAGGCCCCGGCCAAGGACGAGAAGAAGAAGTAAGAGCGCTTCGTCGTGCCGGCCGACAGGCCGGCACGACATCCTCTACCGTCATTCCCGCGCAAGCGGGAATCGGTTGATGGAACGAAGCCAACGCCTCACACCTGCCGTCATTCCGGCGCGAGCCGGAATCCAGTGCCTCGACGGACTGGATCCCGACTTGCGTCGGGATGACGCCGAGTAGTGGAGCGCCCGCCACGATGCCAGCCATCCGCCTACTCGTCGGTCTCGGCAACCCCGGGCCCGAGCATCTCAGAACCCGGCACAACGCCGGGTTCTGGTTTTTGGACGCGTTCGCGCGCGGCGAGGACGCGACGCTCGCGTTCGACCGCAAGCTGCACGGCGAGGTCGGCAAGGTGCGCCTCGGCGGCGAAAACCTGATGCTGCTGAAGCCCTCGGTGTACATGAACAAGAGCGGGCAATCGATCGTCGCAGCGCTTTCGTACTTCAAGATCGCGCCCGAGGAGATGCTCGTCGCGCACGACGAGCTCGATCTCGCGCCCGGTACCGCGCGGCTCAAGTTCGACGGCGGCCACGGCGGGCAGAACGGGCTGCGCGACGCGATCGCGCAGCTCGGGCACGGCAAGTTCCATCGACTGCGCATCGGCATCGGCCATCCCGGCCACAAGGATCGCGTCACGCCGTGGGTGCTCGGTCGCCCGAGCCGCGCCGACGAAGACCTGATGCTCGACGCGATCGGGCTCGCGCTCGCGGTGATGCCGCTCGCGCTGGAAGGCAATTTCAACGAGGCGATGAAGCGCCTCCATACCAAACCGGGCGCCGATCCTGCGTAGGCCGGAGTGAGCGAAGCGAAGTCCGGCATCGTCGTGGCCGGCCGCCGGACTTCGCTTCGCTCACTCCGGCCTACGGGTAGCGGCGCACCAGTTGCAAGGACATCGCACCATGGGCATCAAATGCGGCATCGTCGGCCTGCCGAACGTCGGCAAGTCGACGCTCTTCAACGCGCTGACCAAAGCGGGCATTCCCGCCGCGAACTTCCCGTTCTGCACGATCGACCCGAACGTCGGTGTCGTCGGCGTGCCCGATCCGCGTCTCGACGTGCTCGCCGCCATCGCGAAGCCGCTCAAGATCATCCCGACGACGATCGAGTTCGTCGACATTGCGGGGCTCGTGGCGGGCGCGTCCCAGGGCGAGGGGCTCGGCAACAAGTTTCTCGCGCACATCCGCGAGGTCGACGCGATCGCGCATGTCGTGCGCTGTTTCGAGCACGCCGACATCGTGCACGTCGCCGGCAAGATCGACCCGATCTCGGACATCGAGACGATCGACACCGAGCTCGCGCTCGCCGACCTCGACTCGGTAGACAAGGCGCTGAACCGCGCCGAGCGCTCGGCCAAGGCTGGCGAGAAGGACGCGATCGCGAAGCGGCCGGTGCTCGCGAAGATCAAGGCGCATCTCGACCAGGGCAAGCCGGCGCGCAGCGCGGGGCTCGACCCAGACGAGCGCGCGCTGGTGCGCGATCTGTTCCTGCTGACGCTGAAGCCCGTCATGTACGTCGCGAACGTGCGCGAGGACGGCTTCGCGAACAACCCGTATCTCGAGCGCGTGCGCGAGCGCGCGAAGGTCGAGGGGGCCGAGGTCGTGCCCGTCTGCGCGGCGATCGAGGAGGAGCTCTCGCAGCTCGACGAGGCCGACAAGGGCGCGTTCCTCGCCGACATGGGCCTCGACGAGCCGGGCCTCAACCGCGTGATCCGTGCGGGCTACGCACTGCTCGGGCTGCAGACGTACTTCACCGCGGGCGAGAAGGAAGTCCGCGCGTGGACCGTGAAGACCGGCTCGACCGCACCGCAGGCGGCCGGCGTCATCCACACCGACTTCGAGCGCGGCTTCATCCGCGCCGAGACGATCGCGTACGACGACTACGTCAGGTACAAGGGCGAGGCGGGTTCGCGCGAGGCGGGAAGACTGCGGCTCGAGGGCAAGGACTATGTGGTCAAGGAAGGCGACGTGCTGCATTTCCGGTTCAACGTGTAAGCGGTTGCGGGGCTTTGGCCCCGCGGGTCATGTAGGCCGGAGTGAGTGTCCGCGAAGCGGACGCGAAGTCCGGTGTCGGTCGCGACCCGGTTGCCGGACTTCGGCTCACTCCGGCCTACGATAGTCACGCCGCTCGGATTCCGGGCGCCCGGCCTTTTCGCCGGCATATGCCGAATCGCCATCCGCATGCGGCGAGGCATCGGCTATCTTTTGCGGCCATGGCTGCGAACCCCGATTCCGCGCGCGGCAACCGCGCGCCCGAGTTCATCGTGCTCAAGTTCGGCGGGACTTCGGTCTCGACGAAACCGCGCTGGGCGAACATCGCCGCGCTCGCGCGGGCGCGACGCGAGGAAGGTGCGCGCGTCGTGATCGTCGTGTCCGCGTTGTCGGGCGTGACCGATGCGCTAAAGGCGATCTGCGATCGGGCGGCGAAGGGTGATGCGGTCGCGGATGCTGCGGATGCGCTGGTCGAGCGGCATCGCGCGTTCGTCTCGGAGCTGGGACTTTCCGAAGCGCCGGAGCTGGCCGTGACCCTGGAGCGGCTGCGAGCGCTCTGTGGGAGGGGCGGAAGCCCCGACAGCGCGGCGCCCGATCGAAGCGAAGAGCATCGGGGCTTTCGCCCCTCCCACAGTGATTCCGACCGCCAGCGCACACACCTCGCGCGCGGGTCACTCGACTGGCAAGCCGAAGTGCTCGCGCTCGGCGAGCTCATGTCCTCATCGCTGGGTATGCGGGTCCTGCGTACGCACGGCCTCGACGCCGGTTGGATCGACGCGCGCGACTACCTCTGCGCCGAGGAGCTTCCGAACCAGACGGACTGGGCGAAGCGTCTTTCGGCGGCGTGCACGCCTGTGCCCGATCCGAAGGTGCAGGCCGCGCTTGCATCGAAGCCGCCGGTGTTGATCACGCAGGGCTTCATCGCGCGCGCGCGCGACGGCGGTACCGCGATCCTCGGGCGCGGCGGGTCCGACACCTCTGCGAGCTACTTCGGCGCGCTGCTCAAGGCGAAGCGCGTCGAGATCTGGACCGACGTCGCCGGGATGTTCACCGCGAACCCGCGCCAGGTGCGCGGCACGCGTCTCTTGCAGCGGCTCGACTACGAGGAAGCGCAGGAGATCGCGACGACCGGCGCGAAGGTCTTGCACCCGCGCTGCCTGTCGCCGGTGCGCGAGGCGAAGGTGCCCCTGTTCGTGAAGGACACGAACCGGCCGGAGCTGCCCGGCACCGAGGTGGGCGCGCTCGTCGCGAGCGAGGCGCCGAGCGTCAAGGCGATCAGCTACCGCGCCGGGATCACGCTCGTCTCGATGGAATCGATCGGGATGTGGCAGCAGGTCGGCTTCCTCGCCGACGTGTTCTCGGAGTTCAAGCGCCACGGTCTCTCGATCGACCTGATCGGCTCGGCCGAGACCAACGTGACGGTCTCGCTCGATCCGACCGAGAATCTCGTCAACTCCGACGTCCTGGAGGCGCTCTGCGCCGATCTCGCGCGCGTCTGCCGCGTCAAGGTGATCGCGCCGTGCGCGGCGATCACGCTGGTCGGGCGCGGGATCCGCGCGCTGCTGCATCGGCTCGCACCGGTGCTCGCCGAGTTCGGGCGCGAGAACGTGCACCTCATCTCGCAGTCGTCGAACAACCTGAACCTCACGTTCGTCGTCGACGAGGCGGTCGCCGCGGACATGATCCCGAAGCTCCACGCGCTCCTCATCAAGACCGGCGCGATGCGCGTCGACGACGACGCGGTTTTCGGCCCGAGCTGGGAGATGCTGTACGGCAAGCTCGACGCCGCGCGCACGACTTCGCCGTGGTGGCGCGCGAAGCGGGACGCGCTGATCGCGCTCGCGCGCGAACGCTCGCCGCGTTACGTCTACGATCTCGACACGGTGCGCGGCGAGGCGGCGAAGCTCGCGCGCATCGCCGCGGTCGACGGCTGGTTCTACGCGATGAAGGCGAACTGGAACCCGGCCGTGCTGCGCACCCTGACCGACTCGGGCTTCGCGGTCGAGTGCGTCTCGATCGCCGAGGTCGAGGCGCTGCGCCGCGCGGTGCCCGGTCTTTCGAACGAGCGCATCCTGTTCACCCCGAACTTCGCGCCGCGCGAGGAATACGAAGCGGCGTTCGCGCAGGGTCTCTGGGTCACGCTCGACAATCTTCACCCGCTCGAACACTGGCCGGAAGTCGTGCGCGGGCGCGAAGCGATCCTGAGGCTCGATCTCGGCCACGGCAGCGGACATCACGAGAAGGTCGTGACGGGCGGTGCGGGCTCGAAGTTCGGGCTGCCGCTCGAGCAGCTCGAGGCGTTCAAGGCTCGCTCGAAGGCGCTGGGCTTGCGGATTCTCGGCGTGCACGCGCATCTCGGAAGCGGCATCCTCGATGTCGCGCATTTTCGCGAGCGCTACGGCCAGCTCGCGAGCCTCGCGGAGTCGTTCCCCGAGGGCATCGCGATCAACATCGGCGGCGGGCTCGGCGTTCCGGCGCGTCCCGACGAGGCGCCGCTCGACCTAGACGCGCTCGCGGCGGCGCTCGCCGAGGTCAAGTCGGTCTACCCGCAGTACAAACTCTGGATGGAGCCGGGCCGCTATCCGGTCGCCGAGGCCGGCGTGCTGCTCGCGCGCGTCACGCAAGTCAAGCGCAAGGGTGACTACACCTACGTCGGGCTCGACACCGGCATGAACTCGCTGATCCGCCCGGCGCTCTACGACGCGTACCACGCGATCGTGAACCTCTCGCGGCTCGACGAGCCGGCCGACACGGTCTGCCAGATCGTCGGGCCGATTTGCGAATCGAGCGACATCCTCGGACGCAACCGCAAGCTGCCGCAGCCGCGCGAAGGCGACGTCGTGCTGATCGCGCAGGCCGGTGCGTACGGCGCGGTGATGGCGTCGCGCTACAACCTGCGCGAGCCTGCCGAGGAGATCGCGCTGTGAGCACGCTGCACGATCCGAAGGCGGCGCGCGCATTCCGCTTCGTGCGTGCGACCTACGAGGGCGGCGTCGCCGAGCTCGTCTATGCGTTCGACGTCGGCCCCGAGATGGTGGAGCGGATCCGGTATCCCGGCGCACCGGTGGTCTCGGCCGGGCGCGAGGCGGCGTTCGCGAGCGCGCTGCGCTTGCTGCATCTCGTCGCGGGCGTGAGCTATTACAAGGCCGGCGTGCCACGCGAGATCGTGGTCGAGGGTGCGGTGCTCGATGAGGCGACGGCGTCGCTGCTCGAGGCCGTGTATGTGCACGGGCTCGGGGAGTTCGCCTATCAGAACAAGCTGACGCTCGACGTGCGGTTTCCGCGCGCGAAGAGCGTCGGGGCTTCCGCCCCTCCCACAGTGACTCCGTCCGGCACGGCTTCGGGGTCGGGCGCGGTTGCCTCACGCGCATCGCCACTTCCGCAATCCCGGCCGACGGCCGGAATCACTGTGGGAGGGGCGGAAGCCCCGAAGCCTTTCGCGCAGACGGACGGAGTCACTGTGGGAGGGACGGAAGCCCCGACGGCGCGAACCTTGGTCCCCCTCGGGGGCGGCAAGGACTCGCTCGTCACCATCGAGCTCCTGCGCGACGCCGGCGTCGACCTCACCGTCGCGTGGGTCGGCAACTCCGAGCTGATCCGCGCGTGTGCCGAACGCACCGGACTGCCGCAGCTCAACATCGGGCGCGAGCTCTCGCCGATCCTGTTCGACTACAACCGGCTCGGCGCGTACAACGGCCACATCCCCGTCACCGCGATCAACTCGGCGATCCTCGTCGTCGCCGCGCTGCTCTACGGTCACGACGCGATCGCGTTCTCGAACGAGCGCTCGGCGTCGGCGCCGACGCTCACCGCCGGCGAGATCGACGTCAACCACCAGTGGAGCAAGGGCTACGCGTTCGAGCGCATGTTCGGCGACTACGTCCGCGACGCGATCGCCCCGGAGCTCGCGTACTACTCGCTGCTGCGCCCGCTCTCCGAGCTCGCCGTCACGCAACGCTTCGCGAAGCTCGCGCGCTACCACGCGTGTTTCTCGAGTTGCAATCGCAACTTCAAGATCCTCGGCCAGCGGCCCGAATCGCGCTGGTGCGGCGTCTGCCCGAAGTGCCACTTCGTATTCCTCGCGCTGGCGCCGTTCCTGCCGAAGGCGAAGCTCGTGCCGATCTTCGGCCGCAACCTGCTCGACGACGCTACGCTCGCGCCGGGCTTCGACGCGCTGATCGAGTGGCACGCGACGAAGCCGTTCGAGTGCGTCGGCGAGGCGCAGGAGTCGCGCGCCGCGTTCGCGGCGCTCGCCGCGCGCGCCGACTGGCGCGAGGACGCGCTCGTCGCACGCTGGGTGAGCGAGGTCGCGCCGCACGTCGACCAGCGTTCGCTCGCGCTCGATCCGCTGCTCGCGCCGTCGGCGGAGCACCGCGTGCCGCCCGCGCTCGCGCGACGGATCGGTTTTCCGGTCTGACATGCGCTTCGCCGACCTCGCCGGCAAGCGCATCGCGGTGTGGGGCGCGGGGCGCGAGGGTCGCGCCGCGATCGACGCCGTGCGCACGCGCCTTCCCGGACAGTCGTTCGACGTGCTCTGCAGCGAGGAGGAAGCACGCGAGCTGACCGAAGCCGGTGCTGCGCCATTGCACACGATCACGACGCCGCCGACGGTCGATCTCCTGACGCGCTACGACGTCGTGGTGAAGTCGCCCGGCGTGAGCCCCTACCGCCCGCCCGCGAGCGACGCGCTGCGCGCCGGCGTGCGCTTCGTCTCCGGCACCGCGCTCTGGTTCGGCGAGCGCGGCAACGCGCGCACCATCGCGGTGACCGGCACGAAAGGGAAGAGCACGACGAGCGCGCTGATCGCGCATCTCCTGCGTGGCGCGGGCCGACGCGTCGCGCTCTGCGGCAACATCGGGATGCCGCTGCTCACGCTGCTCGATCCGCCGGTCGAGCCCGACTGGTGGGTGATCGAGCTCTCGAGCTACCAGACGCGCGACATGGGTGCGGTGCCCGAGATCGCGATCGTGCTGAACGTCTATCCCGAGCACCTCGACTGGCATCTCGGCTTCGAGAACTATGCGCGCGACAAGCTCGCGATACTCGGCGATCGCGACCACCGACCGCGTGTCGCGGTCCTTGGGCCCGATGTTCTACCGGATCGGGGCGGGGAGGCGAAGAGCATCGGGGCTTCCGCCCCTCCCACAGTGACTCCGGCTGTCGGCGTGCCCGTGCCGGTTGGAATCACTGTGGGAGGGGCGGAAGCCCCGACAGCGACGTTCGGAGTGCCGGATGGCTATCACGTCGGCGAGGGCGGCGTCTTTTACGGCGACCGTCTGCTGGTCGGCTGGAAAGACCTGTCGCTGCCTGGTCGCCACAACGCGCTCAACGTCTGCGCCGCGCTGACCGCGCTCGAAGCGGTCGGTGTCGATGTCGAGACCGTGCTGCCGGCGCTCGCGACGTTCCGCGCGCTGCCGCATCGCCTGCAGCCGCTCGGCACGCGTGGCGGCATCGAGTACGTCAACGACAGCATCGCGACGACGCCGCACGCGACGCTCGCGGCGCTCGCCTTCTTTGCCGACCGCAAGGTCACCGTGCTGGTCGGCGGGCACGACCGTGGCGTGCCGTGGGACGTGTTCCGCACCGCGATGGACGTCGCGCCGGTGCACGCCGTCGTCACGATGGGTGCGAACGCCGAACGCATCGCGACCGCGCTCGCGGGTTTGCCGGTGCCGCGCGTGCTGCGCGCGGAGGGTCTCGCCGAAGCCGTCGCGATCGCGCGCGAGCTCACGCCTCCGGGCGGGGTCGTGCTGCTCTCGCCGGGGGCGCCGAGCTTCGGCGAGTTCCGCGACTACGTCGACCGCGGTCGTACGTTCGCCGCGCTCGCGGGCTTCGACCCGGACGCGATCTCGAGCATCGAGGGGCTCGGCATCGCATGAGCGCGGTCGTGCGGCATCGCGTCTGGGACGTGCCGACACGCGTCGTGCATTGGGCGCTGGCGGTCGGGGTGGCGTTCCAGTGGATTTCCGGCGAGTACGACCTCGTGCCGATGCAGTGGCACTACGTCGTCGGCTACGCGCTGTTCGTGCTCGTGCTGTTCCGGATCGTGTGGGGCTTCGTCGGCAGCGAGTCGGCGCGGTTCTCGAGCTTCGTGCGCGGCTACGGCGCGGTCGTGCGCTACGCGCGCGCGGTCGCGGAAGGGCCCGTCGCGCAGGCGGGGCACAATCCGCTCGGTGCATGGTCGGTGCTCGCGCTGCTCGCGTCGCTCCTGATACAGGCGGTCAGCGGGCTGTGGACGAGCGACGACATCCTCGAGCAGGGGCCGCTCGTCGCGGGGGCGAGCGAACCGGTGGTCGCCTGGATGAGCACGATCCATCGCACGAACGAGCGCGTGCTGCTCGTGTTGATCGTGCTGCACCTCGGCGCCGTTGCGTGGCATGCGTTCGCGCGGCGCGAGGACCTGGTGCGCGCGATGGTCGATGGGAGCAAGACGCTCGAGCACGATCCGGGGTTGCGGTTCGTTCCGGCGTGGCGGGCGATGGTCGTGTTCGCGGCGTGTGCCGCGGTGGTGTACGCGATCGTGAGGTGACGTGGGTCGCGGGGGGTGCCGGGCTACGGGAGCGACTCGTTGCGAGAACCGTAGGCCGGAGTGAGCCCGCGCAGCGAGCGAAGTCCGGCACCCACCGCGAGCCACGTCACTCGGCCCGATACTCGTCGTGGCACGCCTTGCACGTGCCGGCGGTCTTGATGAACTGCTGCTTCAGCGCGGCCTCGTCGGCGCTCGCGGCGGCGACGCGCAGCGCGTGGGTCGCGCGCTTCATGTCGTCGAGCTTCGCCGAGAAGTCCTCGAAGTTCTCCCAGATCGCCGGTAGCGCGTCGGTCGTGACGCCTTCGTGCGAGCCCTCGGGATAGCCCTCGAGCAACTGATGGCTGAGGAACGAGACGCGCGTCGCGCGCTTCACGAACTCCGCGCGGTCGAACGGGCGCTTCTGCTGCACCATTTCGGCGAGCGGCACCCAGTTCCACCGGATCGCCTTGTAGATGCCCTGGCGATACGCGATCGCGGTCGCGTTCGCGTTCGAATCGCCCTGAGCGAGCGCAGCGCCGGCGAGCGCCGCCCACGCGAGCAGCGCAATTGCGATTCGTTTCATGTAGGCCCCTGCCGTTGTCGGCCGGAGTCTAGAGGACCGGCGCGAGGCGGCGCACCTGTCCGGGGTTATGATCCGCGCGGGCGTGGACTAAGGAGCTTTCCGATGATACGCACGAGCCTTGCGTTGATCTGCCTCGCCGCTGCGCCGCTGG
>Ga0187892_10005282_pt1 | contig 20467 bp, 13 predicted proteins | sample MA1701073metaG_FD_139345 | JGI IMG/M metagenome (GOLD analysis project Ga0187892, IMG submission 139345) | Bio-ooze microbial communities from a basaltic lava cave in the Kipuka Kanohina Cave System on the Island of Hawaii, USA - MA170107-3 metaG ... | reverse complement strand
TCGTCGTCGCTGCGCACGTCGAAATCGAGCACCTCGTCTTCGAGGATCGCGACCACGCGCGACAGGCCCCGGCATTCCGCCGTCGATGGCCCGTCTTTCTTCGGGTTGATCTTCAACACGAACGGCGCGGACGCGGCGAGGCCGAGGTCGTCCTGCCACTCGAACGTGGCTCGGTCCGTACCGTTGAGCGGCAACGCGTCCGAGGCGAACTGGTCGCCGGTGATCTTGAGTTCCAGCCGGTCGTGCCAGGTGAGCGCGGCGAGCTTGAGCGCCCGGCTGGTTTTGCCCGCGAACGCCACCTTGCTGCCCTCGACCACGTCGAGCGAGCCGTTGCGCGCGTCGAGTTGCGTCGGCGGATACTGAAGGTACGCCGGCAACTCCAGTTGCGCGGTCAGTTGCAGGAGATCGGGACGGAACGTCGGCGTGACGCGCATTTTCTCGCGCGCGTCGCCCGCCGAAACGGTGAGCGTGCCTTTGCGCGTCTGGCCGGGGAGATGGAAGAGGAACCCGTCGCCGTTACCCTCGGAAGTGACCGGCGGCTGACGTTCGTAACGCGCGGACGCGCTTGCGGGTTGCCATTCCGAATCCGGCTTGAGCCGGGCCGTCACGTCGAACGGCTCGCCGTAAGGGACGATCTTCTGCGGATCGAGCCGTTCGAGTTGGGCGAAGGTATAGCGCGGGGTGTCGGACCACGGCGTGAGCCAGCGGGCCAATGTGTTGAGCGCCGCGCTCGGGACGGTCAGCAGCGCGGCGACCGCGAGGAGTAACAGCGCCGCGAACGCGATAGCGAACGTCCGGGCGCGTCGGGTCGGCACGGCCTTCTGGAAATCGAGTGGCGAAGCTTCCGCCGAGACCTGTTCCATCGCCGCCCGGCAAAGCGCCGGCGAGACGTTCGGTGGACGCTTCGTTTCGTCGGCGATCTCGACGATCCCCAGCAGCCGGTCGCCGAGCCGCGGGAAGTGACGCTGGATCATCAAAGCCAGTTCGCGCGCGTCCCGGCGTCGCCACAGCCAGCGGTTGGCCCAGTACCAGCCGAACCCCGCCGCCAGCAGCGTGCCGGAGAGCGTGAAGACGAGACGCAGCAGGGCAGGTGTCTCCCAGAGCCGGTCGGAGAGGAAGAGAAGAACGTACGTCGCGAGGAATCCGCAGGCGCCGCCGAGAACGGCGGCGAGCGTTTCCATCCACCAGAGGCGCCGGCGGAAGGTACCGAGTTGTTGCCGCAGGCGGTCTGGGAGGTTCACGTTATGTTGGTCACCAGCGTTCATCGGACCTGTTAACTGAATGTGGGAGGCGCCTCAGCGCGCCGACCCGGCTTGGGTTTGCTTTCACGTACGAAGGGTCGGCGCGCTGAGGCACCTCCCACATTCACCCATGGGTATTTCGTGCGGCTCATCAAAGTGAGAATCAACTGCCGCGTCGCCGTCTCGCTCACGGTCATTGCGGCATTAGACAGAATCCTTGGGACAGATACTCCACTCATATCAACCCAGCCAACTTCCTTCCGATCCAATGTGCGGCCAACATAGCAACGATCAGGCCGCGACAAGTAGCGCCGATCTCCAATCGGCCGTATCGGCGATTTCCAATCGGCCAGCCGTTCGAACTGCGCTACGATACCGATTCTGTCAGTGTCCATTTGGCCCCAGGATGATCCGAGACAATATCTCAATCCATCCTGCCGACGTGTACGCCAACACTGCGTACACGATCCACCCTCTGTTTCGCTCATGACGGAAATATGCAACGATGGCGCGCAGCGCGATGAGGCCGAGCACAATCAGACCGAGCATTCCTTTCGCTACGCCAGTGTTGCAGAGACAGACAAGAAAGACTTGCTGCGTGCTGAACCCGACCAGGAGTGCGAACAGCAAGTGGAGAAAATGCCAGTTGGACTTCTCGGGTCTTTCATTCGCCAACTCTGTGATGACTGTGTCCATGGGTAGTCTTGCTTGGCTCACGGAGGCTATGCCGAAGAGCGGCGGCCATTGTAGTCCAGGGAGACGATGAGACGCGGTTCGAGCACGGTCCAAGAACTGTCCTCCGCCACGACCACGATCCTGCGAGGAGCCACCGCCACAAAATCAGGATGCGGGACTGGCAGCGACCGGCCATCAGCCAAGCGGATGGTGAACGGTTCGAACGGTTGTTTGTGCAGCGCTTCTCGAACGCCATCAATGTCCATGCAACCTCCTTCGGTAACTTTCGGGCTGGCCTCAACCGGCATCGAGGAATCTCACGCTCCACGGAGACGGGTCCGGCCATACTCCTGCGAGTGTTATCTCACTAACACCCTGCTTTAGCGGGGTGATCTGCGCGCGAAGGCAGGCTCGAACCGCTTCAGCGGTTTTCGGCGTCGCGCCGTTCGACGCAATCTCGCGCTCTCCTGCTCCACTCATATCAATCCAGCCAACTTCCTTCCGATCCAATATGCCGCCAACAGTACCACAATCAGCCCTCCCCACAATGGATGACACCAGATTCGCAGCCGGCGTTCCACGGGCGGCGGCTCGGGGAGCGTGCCGATCTTCTTCACGAAATCTGCCAGATCCTTCGGACTGCCAAGCTGGCCACGCGTGATCTGGACAATTTCCCTCAAAACCTCGACTTGCGCTGGGCGGCCCACCTGTTCCCGCACCTCGCCGCGTACCTGCAACTCCGTCTCCATGTCACGGCCCGTCTCCTCGCAATGGACTTTGACACGAAACTTGCCGCGTTGCTGAGGCGTGAATTGCCCGTGGTACATCCCCCAACCGCCAGCGACCGCGGCCAGCGACAAACGCTCGGTTTTCCCGCCCGGCCCGACGATTTCGGCGGTGACATGCCCATCGCTCACGGGGAACCCGCCCTGGGCGAACACTGTCGCGTTCATCGTGACCGTCTCGCCCTTCTGCGGGTTGTCGGGCGTAAGCAACAAACGGAAACCCTGGTCGTGGGCGAGGTGACGCTGATACGACATCCAGCGGACGACCTGCCCCCAGAATCGGTAGTGGTAGGTGTCCTCGACGCCACGCCGCCAACGCCACGCGCTGTCGATGCCGAGGAACAACGTCTTGCCGTTGCCCGCGGGCCGCGTGACCAGCAACGGGACTTTGCCCCACTGGTTGCGGTAGCTGTCGTGCACGGCTAGCACCTCCGAGCCTGGTTTACTCTTTTCGACCGCCGCGCTCCAGTAAAATCCCGGTAAATTCTGCCACAACCGCGCGTTTTGGTCCTCGGTCACCGCCAGCATCGTCAGCAAATGCCCGCGCCCGAGCCGGGTGAGCGACAGTTGCGACGGCGTGGCCGTACCGATGCCGTTGGCCTTGCCGGGATCGAGCACGACCGGCATGAGATCGGCCATCGCGCTGGCCTGGAAGGTCGCCTGGCGTCCGCGCGCGCCGGGGATGAACACCAGCCCGCTGCCCTGTTGTTCGACGAGGCCCTTGAGCAACTCGGCGTCCTGCAAACTCAACTCGCCTTCGCCGATGCCGACGTCGCCGAGGAACACCACGTCGAACGGCGAGAGCGCTTCCTTGGTTTTCGGGAACGCGTCGAGGTAATCGCGCCCGCCGCCCGCCTTCAGGGCAGGATGGAAAAGCAGGCATTTGGCCTGGACGCCCGGGTCACGCTGGAGGGCGTTGCGCAGGTAGCGGTACTCCCAGCGCGGCAACGAATCGACGACAAGCACCTTGAGCGTCTCGGCGCGCACGGCGATGCCGAAACCATGTTCGTTGTTGTCGGCGCGGATTTCGTCGGCCTCGGTCGGCACGCGCACCGAAAGAATCGAGGTTCCCTCGCGCGATGGCATCCAGAACAACGCGTCCTGCACCTGGCCCATCGGCGGCAGGACGATGTCTTTGGCCGCCTGGGTGCGTCCGTCGCCGTAGAGCGTGACGGTGGTGTGGACTTCGCGCGACAGATAGCTCTGGACCGTGAACGGGATGAACACCTGTTCGCCGACCAGGCCGTACGACGGCGCGGCGACGCTGGCGATTTCGATGTCGGGCAGATGCCGGTCGCTGCCGACGCCGATGGCGAACACGGGCAGGTTCTGCATCTGGAGTTTGGTCGCCGCGACGACGGGCGATTTGCCGAGGTTCCAATCGCCGTCGGAGAGCAACAGGATCGCGCGGAGGTTGCGCCGGGCGAGGGAGGCGTCTTCGAGCGCGCGGTTGAGGTCGGTGCCTTCTTCGAGGTCGGGCGCGTCCGGTGTGGTGGCCGCCGTCCCCAGCGGCTCGTTGGTTCCTGTTGCCGCCGAGACGGCGGCCACCACACCGGTGGGTGTCGGCGAGAAGTCCTGCACCGTGACCTTGAACTCCGTCGCCAGCGGTTTCCAGAATTCCGAATCGAGCTGCTCCTGGAGCCATTCCTCGCGCGTGCGGACGGTGGTTTGGTCGATCAAAACGTCCTTGGTCGTCATGCTGCGCGAGGCGTCGCGCAACACGAGCACCTCCGGCTGGGTCTTGGGCCGCACCGAGGTCACCCATTCGGGCCGGCAGAGCGTCACGAACAGCGTCGCGATGATGATCCAGCGGAACGCTTCCAGCCACGGCATGAGCCGGCTCTCCCGGTGGCGCCGCCAATTCTGGAACGCCAGCCAGCCGGCCAGCGCAAGCACGGCCACGCCGAGCATGAGCAACGGAATGGAGATGGCGAAGCTCAGCCGGCCCATGATGGATGGTTCCCCAGTTGTGGAAGCGCGAGAGACGTGGGAGCGCTCAAACCGGTCGGCGCGCGGAGGCGCCTCCCACATTCAGTTTGCTCCAGTTCGGGCATTCGTCCGCATTCGAGGCACGAGACTGGTGGTGAGCGTCGAACGTTGGAAAGGTGAATGTGGGAGGCGCCTCCGCGCGCCGACCGGCAGACCGAACGAATGTGGTCTTGGTTCATCGCCCCGCCATTTCCACTTTCGCGGTGGTTTCGGTCCTCGACCCTCGGTTCTCGCCCCTCGCCCTTTCCCGTCCCGGCAACACCAGAAACGCTTCGACCGTCAAGAACACCAGCGCCCCGAAGATGAACCACCGCCAGACTTCGCTCTGCAACTTCGATTGGCTCCCGGCCCGCTCCTCGAACAGCCGTAACGGAATCGACCCGAACGCGGCGCGCACCGCCGGCTCTTCGATCGTGTCCGGCACGTCCTCGGCTGGCGGGCGGTTTACCGCGACGATGCGCGCACCGACCTGATAAACGCCGGCAAGGCAGGACAAACGTCCTGCCTGTCGCTCTTCTGGCTCCGACAGGCAAGATGCCTGTCCTGCTTTCAGCGACTCATCGCCACAGTACGTCTCGTACGCTTTGCTTAACCTGCGCCCGCCCTCGTTCAGCAGCCGCTGCACCATCGGTAGCAGCACCGTTCCTTCGTCGAGGCTCGACCACTCGGGCTGCGGCAACGACGCGCAGAACAACACCGCGCCGCGCCCGGTCGGCTTGCGCACGAGGAACGGCTTGCCGTCCTCGAACGTCGCCAACGCGGTCGCCTCGCCGGTGATCGCGCGGCGTTTGAGGATCGCCAGTTCCAGCACCGGCAAATCTTTGCCGTCCTGCGTCTGCGCCAATGGCCCGTCCTGATTGCGCCAGTGGCCAACACGGAACGGCTTCTCATCGCTCGTCGATTCCACGTCGCCCCAACCAATGTCCGCGAAACGACTCGGTGTGGTGGCCGCCGTCCCCGGTGGCCCGTTATGGGTACCGGTTGAGCTGGGGACGGCGGCCACCACACCAGGCGGCAGGAAAAAGAGAACGCCGCCGGCATTCACAAATCCTTCCAACGCAGTCGCTGTGCCCTCGACCGGCAACGGCGCCTGCCAGATCACCAGCGCGATGTCGTCCAGCTTGCGGGTCGCGGCGTCCTCGACCGTCGCCGGTTCGCACGATTGATTGAACCGCTCCGGCGCGGGCGCGGCGGCGAGACGCAGGATTCTCCGCGACGCGTCCGACTCCGCGACGAGCAGCGTTTTCTGATGCACGTCCTCGCCGTACGCGAAGTAGTGACGGTTGTCGCGCGAGTTGCTGTCGGGCGGCAACTCGACCCAGCCCCAGCCGGCTGTCGCGCGCGCGCCGAGATCGAGCTTGTGGTTCAGTCGCAACGATTGCCCGTTCATCCGCACATCGACCGTCGAACGCGCTCCTTCGTGCGTGATGGTCAGCGGGAACGCCGCGTTTGCCGTCCCAGCGCCGCTCACTTCGATGGCCAGGTTCAGTTCAAACCCGCCCGCCGTCCGCTGTCGTTGCGTTTCGTGGACCACGACGTTCTGATTGTCGGACGCGGCCTGCGTCAACGCGAGCAGTCGCACCCGGACATCCTGCGGCAACGCGGCGAACCGGGTGCGCAACGATTCCCAGGCGTGGCTCCCGGGTTGCCAGTTGCTCGCCTGCAAGTCCGACGCGAGCCATATCTCCGTCTTGCCGGATTGGTTGGCGGTGACGTACTCGAGCGCCGCTTCGAGCAATGCCGGGATGTCCGCCGCGGTATCGGTCGGCCCGGTCAACGACGAACCCGTTTGCAACGAGACGCTCGTGACCTCCTGCGGGGTGCGCAGGGCGTTGTCGATGAGCACGACCCGCGACGACCCCTCGAACTCGCGCAACGCCTCCGCGAACCGCGCCAGGGCCTGGGTGCGCTTGATGACGTGCGTCTGCGCGTCCTGCGTTTCCATGCTGGCCGAGCGGTCGAGCAGAAGAATGATCGTGTCGGGCGCGGCGTTCATGGCCCAGCCGAGCCAACCGCCGACGAGTGGCCGGCTCAACGCGAACACCAGTGCTCCGATGGCGAGCATGCGCATGAGGAGGATCAAGATGTGCCGCAGCCGGGCATGACGCTGCGATTGACGGCTGGCGGTGAGCAGGAATTGCATCGCCGCCCAGTTCAACGAGCGGTAGCGCATGCGATTGAAGAGATGGATCAACAACGGCAGCAGCACCAGCGGCAGACCCCAGAGAAGGAATGGTTGGAGGAAGGTCATGGGAAATGCCGAATGCCGAATGCCGAATGCCGATTGGGGGTCATGGTTGGCCTTGCCGGATGATTCGCCGTCGCATCGGGTTGGCACCGGGCGGTGGCATCGGTTGCACCGGTCCTCTTATCTCCATGGGCTGGGCTGTGTCCGGATTACCCGGCTTCGGGTCGATTGTCTTCAGTACTTCCTTCGCCCGCCCGGCCACTTCGGGGTCCTCGCTGGTTGCGGCCTTACGCACTGCCTCGATCGCCGGTTTCCCGACCGAGATCAGGTCTTTCGTCGCCTGCTCGCGGATTTTGTGCGACGGATCGCCGAGTTTCACGATCCACGCATCGATGGCTGCCTCGGCGTCGAACGTGGACTCGAATTCGAACATGACCGGGCCGGCGGCGACCATTTCCGTCTTGCCAAGACCGTCCACAGTGATCTTGTGTTTCCCGCGCGTCACCGTGCCGATCGTGAACCCTTTGTCTGTAGCGTAAGCCGCCCACGCGCCGTCGTCCAACCGCGCTCGGAGAACCAAGCCGTCGAGTGGGACCTCGCATTGAAGCCCAAGTTTCAGCGTCTGATTTGGCTCGGCGATCTTGCCGAGGTTCGCGGTCTGTGCTTCGAGCTTCACCTTGCGCGGCTGATAGACCGCGTAATGTCCGTACCGTCCCTCGATCCAAAACCACCATCGCCCCTGCGGATCGCGGAACAAGTCCTTCACGGCGGTCCGTCCGTCCAGCGGCGAGCGCTTGGTCGGAATCGTCACCCAGCCTTCGCCGGGGGTGCACGCCACCGTGTCGCGTCCGCCAACCCAGGTCCAGCCGTCCTGTTGCCGGCACCAGATTTGTTCCGTCGTGGGAATCGGACAGTCCCCAGGGGCCGACGCGGGGGCGGCGACACCGGGGACTTGAGGATTCACGATTGCCGGTTGGCCGATCAACACTGCTCGACCGTCGATGACCATCATCTGCGGCACCGGCTGCGCAGCTTGCCGGACCCGTTGCACCACCCGCTGCTGCAATTCGTTCCATCTCTCCTTGCCGAACCGCTCCCATTTCTTCCCGTCGTAATGCTCGGTCAGTTGATCGCCGAGACCCTCGAACACCCAGAAGCCGTCCTCGTCACTGTGTGACACGACGTTGGCACTTTCGAGACGCATGTGGCCGGGATCCATCGGAATGACTTTTCTTCCATCGGGACCTATCACGATCAGCGAACCGCCTTGCTCGGCGGACATGGCGTAGCGGATGCCATCGGCGCGTTCCTTCCACTGGGTGCACAGCCATTCCTCGCTCCAGGGCGATGCGGCGTCCGGGGCCATCGCGAACGCGACTTTCGCGTCGATCACGTCGCACACGCCGGTGACGTCCACCACCCAGAGCAACCCTTTGCCATCAATCGCCAGTCGCGTCGGGGTTTGCACGCGGACGCCGCGCTGCCAGTTCAACCGGGTCCATTTGCCGTCGCGCGCGCGATGCAACACCCCGCCGGCAGCGGTGCCAATCCACATGCCGCCCTCGTCGTCCTCGCACCACGGACGCTCCAGCCGGTAATGGTCCCAGAACGAGCGGTCGGCGCCCACGTCGGGATCGGTCCACATGCCGTCCTTCCATTCCGCGATCCGTGTCACGAACCCGTTCTCGTACGGCGGCGCGATGTAATACACCCAGGCCGCGCCGCCCCAGATCGACACCAACCCACCGTCCGCCGTCGGCCGCAGGAACATTGCGTATTGGACCTGTTTGTCGGCGCTTTCGGGCGCGGCATTCGTGATCGTGACGCTTGGGTCGAACTGCATGTGGAGAAGCGATTTGTTTTGCGCCACGAGGAACGTGTTTCCCAGGAAACAGCCGGCGCCGATATCCGAGAGGCCGTGCTTGGTATCCGTCCACGTCCCCGCTCGGTAACTCGTCACGAACGGACTCGGGTCGCAGGCGCCGAACTGCCCGACCTGATGATGGATGGCGATTGTGCCGTCGTTCGACTCGGAGAAGCCGGGCACCATCCAGTTGTGTCCCCCCGCCTGGGGATTGCCGCCGCCCGCGGAGATGTCGCGCGACTCGACCTTGCCGTCTGCGACCCGGTACACCATCTCGACGTGGTAACCAATCCACACCGCGCCGCTCTTGTCCTGGAAGCAGCGGAGCTTGTAAATGTCCTGCGGCTTCGGGTACGGCGTCGGCAGTTCGCCTTCCTTCACCCACGCGCCATCGCGCCAGGCATAGACCACCGGCACCGTCTGGGGTGTGAGCGCGACGACGCGCAGCAGCGTCTTCGCGTCGGTACCGGCGAATACGCGGAGGAACGTAAGTCCTTCGCCGGGAACCGCAGCCAACGGCGTCGCTTTCCACTCGCCCGGTTTGACGATCTTCGGTCCGCCCTGGCTTTCCAGCAGGCACGCAATCCCATCCGCCAATACCGCGACATCGATCACTCCCCGGCAGGTCGCGAGCACGGGATCAGGGTCGGGTCCACCAACAACCAGCACTGGCAGGGATAGCACTACCAGACAACCGATCAGCAAGCCACGCGAAGGAAGAAGAGATGAATGTGGGAGGCGCCTCCGCGCGCCGACCGGTTGGGGACGTTGGTACGGGATGGCCGGTCGGCGCGCGGAGGCGCCTCCCACATTCACACAGCGCCGAGGCCACGCCATGGAAATCGGCGCCAGTTTCCCCTGCCTCACGACGTTCATTTCTTCATCCGCGCCACCAAGAAATCCGAGAGCACCTTCTCGTAATCCTGGTCGGTGGTCACGAGACGGTAATCCACTTTCCACTCCAGACAACCGTGGCGCACGGCCCCAAGATAATTCTTCAGCGCGTCGCGGTAACGCGGTGCGATCAGGCCGGGTTCGGCCACGAGACTGTGCGCGCTCTCCAGATCGACAAAGCGAATCGGGCGGTCGAACTTGAACTCCATTTCCGCCCGATCGAGCAGATGGAACACGACCAGGTCGTGTTTGCGGAAGCGAAGGTGCTCGAAACAGTGCAGCAACTCGACCGGCCCGCTGAACAGGTCCGAGAACACGATCACCATCGCCCGACGGCGGATTTTCTCGGCCAGTTCGTGCAACGCTTTCACCAGGCCGGTCTCGCCCGTGGGCGTCGCCTCGGCCATGGCGTCGAAGATGTTGCGCAGGTGCGCGGGCCGCCGGCGCGCAGGGATGTCTTTTGTCACGTCCTTGCCGCAACAGGTCAGCCCGACGGCGTCGCCCTGAATCATTGCGAGGTAGGCGAGCACGGCGGCGAGCCTCCGCGCGTAGGCAAGCTTGGTGCCGTGATTGGCGCTGAACCCCATCGAGGCGCTGGTGTCGAGCACGAGATAACAACGGAGGTTCGTGTCGGCCTCGAACTCCTTCATGTAGAACCGGTCGCTGCGGGCATACACGCGCCAATCGAGATGGCGGATGTCGTCGCCGGGAACGTACTTGCGGTATTCGGCGAACTCGACGCTCGAGCCGCGGTGGGGACTGGTGTGCCGGCCCGCGACGCTCCCCTCCATTGGCCCGCGCGCGACGAGCGGCAGATGCGACAGGCGCGCGAGGACGCCGGAATCGACAAAGTCGCGTTGGACGGGATCAGCCAAACGACGAACTCCTAGTCGAAACGGAAGGCGAAATCCAAATGCTTCCGGTGCGGAGATATCCACCGGTCGGCGCGCGGAGGCGCTTCCCACATTCGGTTTGCGAGCATGTGCCGCTCCCTTCCAGTCGGACGCCAATCCAATAGGTCTGAGGACAAGAAACTGAATGTGGGAGGCGCCTCCGCGCGCCGACCGGTCTGGACGTACACCTGCAAGGTTCTGTCACCTTTCGCCATCAGCCTTCCGTTATTTGGATTTTCGACGGTTACTTCTGTTTGCCGGCTGCTTCTTGCAACAATCGCCGGATGATGTCCCGGCTGCTCACGCCTTCGGACTCGGCGCGGAAGTTCGTCAGCACGCGATGCACGAGCACCGGCTCGGCGATGGCCTCGATGTCCTCGGTGCGCACGAGATAACTGCCGAGCAACGCGGCGCGCGTCTTGGCGCCGACGATCAGGTGTTGCACCGCGCGCGGCCCGGCGCCCCAGCTCACCCAGTTCTTGATGAACTCCGGCGCGGCGCTGTCGGCCGGGCGGGTCTTGCGCACGAGCTTGACCACGAACTCATAGACGTGGTCGGGCACGGGCATGCGGCGGACAAGTTCCTGGAACGCGAGCACTTGCTCACCCGTGATCAGTTTCTGCGGTCGCTGCGAGGCGCCGCCGGTGGTCTCGCGGGCAATGCGGCCTTCCTCGCCTTCGCTCGGATAGTCCACGTGGATCAAAAACATGAACCGGTCGAGCTGCGCCTCGGGCAACGGATACGTTCCTTCCTGCTCGATCGGGTTTTGCGTCGCCAGCACGAAGAACGGCGGCGCCAACTCATACGTCCGCCCGGCGACGGTGACGCGATGTTCCTGCATCGCTTCGAGCAGCGCGGCCTGTGTCTTGGGCGGGGCGCGATTGATTTCGTCGGCGAGGACGATGTTGGCGAAGATCGGGCCTTTGACGAACTCGAACTTGCGGCGTCCCAGCTCGCCGGTCTCCTGCAAAATGTCGGTGCCGGTGATGTCGGCGGGCATGAGGTCGGGCGTGAATTGAATGCGGCTGAACGTCAGCGCCATGCAATCCGCCGTCGAATGCACGAGCAACGTTTTCGCCAGCCCGGGCACGCCCATCAACAGCGCGTGTCCCCGGCCGAACAGGCAGATCACGAGTTCCTCGATCACCCGATCCTGGCCGATGATGATCTTGGCGAGTTCGTTCTTCAGTTTGGCGTGGACAGCGCGTAGCTCGTCGATGGCGCGGACGTCCTGGTCGCTGACGGATGCGGCGGGGCGATTAGTCGATTCCATGCGTGGCGTTGAATCCTTGGACAAAGTCGAGGTGCGTTCGTTCACACTCCATGTGACGCCTATCCTTACCGACAGGTTCCCGAATCAGCAAGAAGGATTCTTTGGTCCCGGTTATTCGTCCTCGTTCTCGTCCTCGGTTTCTGTGGATTTCGAGGACGAGGACGACGACGATTCACAATCCCTACGGGCGGACCGGCCGCGGATCGAGCCGGCGTGGATGCAGCCGGGCATTCGCCTCCGCATGCTGGCAGGGAAAGTACTCGCCTCGTTTGAGCACGGCGACCGGCACGATCCGTTGCGAGGCGGTGCGGGTCTTGCCCAGGATGTCTTCCAGGACGAAACTCCCGCTCTCGATTTGCAGCAATGCGATGTCCGCCTGGCGACCGGCCTTCAACAACCCGAATCGGTCGCCAAGGCACATCGCTTTCGCGGGGGCGAGCGTCGAGGCGCGGATGACCTTGGCCAGCGGCATGCCGAGATGGAGGAACTTGCTCATCGTCGTGGACATATCGAACACGGGGCCGTAGAGATTGAACTGATGGATGTCCGTGCTGATCGTGTCCGGCCAGAAGCCGTGTTCCTGACAGGCCGGCTCGGCGACGTTCCATCCGAACGAGCCGACGCCGTGGCCGACGTCCATGATGACGCCGCGGTCGCGCGCTTTGAGCAGAGCCGGCAGGGGGTTGCGCCGCTTGCGATCGAACGGCGGGTTGGCGTGCGGATGATAGAGATGCGTGACGATGTCGCCGCGGCGCATGGCGTTGAGAAACTCGACCACCGGGATGGCGGAATTGACATGATGCACCATCAGGAACGTCCCCGTCTTCTTCGCCGCTTCGAGCGCGCCGTAGAATCCCGCGCGTTCGTTCTTGATCGAAAAGTTCGCCAGGCCGCGCGTCACGCGCGCTTTCATCCCGATCAGCCGGCCACGATACTTGCCCAGGCACTCGACCGCTGACGGCACGTGCGCGTAGCGGATGTCGCTCAACTCACCCATGTACGGCGGCACTTTCGGATGACCCTGCAAGCAACCGATGATCGAGATGTTGAGCAGCGCGAACACGTCCTCGCGCGCGCGTTCGATGACGAGACGCTCGAAGGCCGGGTAGGTCAACTTCCCGGCCGTCCCCGCGTCGAGCATGGCGGTCACGCCCGTGCGCAGGCCGGCTTCCTCGGGCGAGATAGCGAATTGGCCCATGCCCGTGAAGGTGTGCACGTGCAGATCGATCAGCCCGGGCGTGACGAGCAGGCCGCCGGCATCGACGACGATGCTCTCCCTTGCCGGCAACCCTGCGCCGATTTCCTGAATGGTGGAACCAACGACGCGCACGTCCACGCGCTTGGGCGCGCTGCCGCTGCCGTCGAACACTTCCCCGTTGCGAATCAAATAGTCGTTCATGCGAAACTCCGCTCCTGTTGTAGCCGCCCGCGCCGAGGGCGGCCCGTGGACACTCTAACGAATCCTCAGATGACGAGCCACCCACGGTCTTCTATAAGAACTTCGCCGCAGCGTCCTGATCCGCGTGGCAACCCACGACCCCAACCGTAAGGAGAACCCACCCATGACGCAATCCCAGAACACAGCCCCTCCACCCCACCAGCCGCCTCTCGAACTGGCGGCGCTGGTCGGCATCGATTGGGCCGATCAAGAACACGCCGTCTGTCTGAGCGCGGCCGCCTTCGGCACCGACCGCGAGCGCTTCCCCGACGCGGACAGCCTGAGCCGACTGAGCGGCCTCGCGCCCGTGACCCGGCAGAGCGGGCGGATGCGCACGGTACGATATCGTCGGGCGTGGCTACAACTTCCATTGGAACGGTAGTTCACCATGAATGCACCGGAGAACAAGCAAACCTGCGCCCTGATCGACGCCCGTCTCATCGAGGACGCGCGTTTCCTCACCCGGTTCGTCGAACCGCCGTACCTCAAGCAACGCGAGCCGGTCATCAAGCCCGGGCAGATGTACGGCACGATCATCCGCGAGGCGCCCGGGCGATGGAAGATGTGGTATCTCAACGGCCGCCAAAGCCGGCCGCCGATGAACGACATTCACATGCGGATTTGCTACGCGACCTCTGCCGACGGCATCCATTGGGAAAAACCGGCGCTCAACCTGATCGAAGCTCCCGACAAGCTCACGCCCAACAATGCGCTCATGGACCAATATTACCGCGACACGGCGGGCAATGACCTTTCTGGCTCGGGTGGTCCGGAAGGGTTTGAAGTCATGGATGCCCAAGTCACTCCGCACCCGGCAGCGCGGGCGCGGTACACCGCACTGTTCCGCGCCTCGCCGTGCGACCGCTACGGAGGCGTGTGCGCCGCGTACAGTGAGGACGGGTTGCGTTGGACGGCCTACCCAGAAAACCCGGTCATCGGAGGCATCGCCGACACGACGGTCACGACGCATTACGATCTTCTTGCCAGGCAGTACGTGCTCTACGCGCGGCCAGTCGGCGTCAACGCCGGCAAGGAGCACAACGCCACGCGCAAGATCGCTCGGTACACCAGCCCCGACCTCGTGCACTGGTCGCATGCGCGAATTGTCTTCGACACGGACGATCTCGATGCGCCGCCGATTCCGACATTTGCGGAAGGAGGCATGACCGGCTCGCGTGGTCGAGACAAACAGCTTTACATCTTTACGGCCTGGCCCGAACACGATTTGCTACTTGGCCTGGTTACGATCTTCCACGTCGAGCCGGGCACGTTGTTCGTCGAGTTGGTGCACAGCCACGACGGCATCCAATGGCGGCGGGAATTGGACCGTCCGCTCTACATTGCCGACGGCAAACCACCCGGCATGCGCGGCGCGATGTTCATCCCCGCGCAGGGGCGACCGATGCTCGAAGGCGACGAGCATTTCCTCTATGTGAGCCAGACACCGGTGCAGCATCACAGCGAGAACATCCACGGCGAATCCATTGTGACCGCCACGCAGATCATGTTGCTCGCCACGAAACGCGACCGCTGGGTCGGTTACTCGGCGGGCGAGACCGAAGGCGAACTGGTCAGTGCACCGCTGAATTGGGAGGTCGGCCGGTTCACGCTCAACGCCCGCATCGAGCGCGGCGGCCACATCGCGGTCGCCTTCGATGACGAACGCGGCGCGCCGTTGACCGACTACGATCTGGATATTCGCCCGCCGATCCAAGGTCCGCTCGATGCCGTCGATATTCCGTTCACCTTCGGCCCCGACATCGGCGCCGGGCCGAAGAAGGTGTTGAAGTTCCCCACCTGCGGCCCGGTCCGACTTCGGCTCAAGCTCAAGAAGGCTGCGCTGTTCGGCTGGGCGTGGCAGAGATGAAGAATCCGCTTCCCAACACTCCAAGACTCCAGTACTCCAACACTCCATGAAGCAGTACGTCGAGACTTTTGACCGCGGCCCCGGCGGCTGGTGGGGCTGGAACGGAAACGAGAAAAGCTACCGGCCCCTGGAATGGACAAAGGGCAGCGTAACCTCCCGCAGTCCGTGGTGGATCGATTACAACCACGCCCCGCCGGGCGCAGGCTATTTGCACATGGTGATGTGCCTGAACACGAAAGGCCCGTTCGGCGAACACCTCAAAGAAGTCGGAGGGCCGAACGGTTTCGTCGCGAGCGGTTGTTCCCGGAACTTCACCAACGCAAAGATGGCGGTCCGCGTCCGAGGCGAACTCATCGAGAACGGCGCCAAGCTGGTTCTGCTCGCGCAAGCCGCCGCGAACGACACGATCTCGGGTTGGTTGCTGCATGGCCAGCCGATCCGCGTCGCAAAGGAGTGGTCCGAGCAAACCCTCACGCTCCTTCCTGACGAGAAACAATGGACGTGCCTCGGCGGCCGGCACGACCGCACGGACTACTATGTCCGCCATCCGCTCGCCAACGTCCTGCGCGACGTGAATGTGAACATCATGTTCATCCTCTTTCCGCTCACGGTTGCCCCGATGGGCCCGATCGCTGGCGACCCGCACATCCTGCGTCCCGAACGCGATTATCCGGTGTGGAGGTCGAAGTTGCCGGAAGGGTATGCGACGCTGGATACCGTGCGCATCGAGTTCACTTGAGCACAAAGACACAATGAACAAGGCAGCGCCACAGTGGCGGGAGTTGTTATTGGGTATTCGTTACTGGTTATCGATCATCACAAGTCTCCCTCATGGATTCTGTCCCGATTAACAAACAACGAATACAACGAATAACGAATAACAACCGTCCCGACCGGCCGCTCGAAGTCGTGTTGCTGTTCGACGTCGAGGATATTTTCAGCCCGTCCGAAGTTGGCAACGACGACAGCATCCAGGAACTCGCCACGATCCTGACCGAGGAAGGTCTGCGCGGGACGTTCCTGTTCATCGGCGATCGCGCCCTGCAGCTTCGCGAGCGCGGACGGCAGGACGTGATCGATTCGCTCGCGCCGCACGAGGTCGGACTTCACACGCGCAGCGCCCGGCATCCGTGCAGTCCCGAGTACGTCCAGCGCAAGAGTTGGGAGGAAGGCCTTGCCGAGGCGCTGCGTCACGAACGCGAAGGCGTCGAGATCATCCGCGAGGTGTTCGGCCGGCCGGCGTGCGCGTTGAGCACCCATAACCAGTTCGCCACCCCGCACTCGATGCGCGCGGCGGCGTTGCTGGGCCTGCCATACGTCTATGCATTCCCGGCCGCGCCGCCGCTGTACAGCGTGAGTTGGTACGCGGGCGCCCTCGGATTGCCATGGTCGAGTCCCATGCTGGAAGGCGGACTTTGTGAACGCACGTTCTTCGGCGGCTTCGACGACTATTACCCTGACAACGCCGCGTTCGAGGCACAGATGCAACGGTTCGATGCGCACATCGAGGCGTGCCTTGCCGAAGGACAACCAGTTCTGTCGTTGCTGCTCTATCACCCGCAGCGGGTTCGCCTGGCTCAATTCATTGATTCGTTCTGGGCGCCCGACGGAGTTAACTATCCGGTCGCGGAGTGGGGCAAACGCGGGCAGCCTGCCCGGTACACTCCGCCCCAAGTGATAACCGCGCTCGCGAACTTTCGTCGGCTCGCCAGCAAAATCCGCAACGATCCGCGACTCCGGCCGCTATCAGTTGGCGAAGTGGTCCGACAATACGGCTCGCAACCGGCGCAGATCACGTTCGAGGAACTGCTGGCCGCGAGCCGCGACATTTGCGCGAAGAACGAAATCCTGCTCCACGAGCGGTTCAGTCCGGCGGAGATTCTCGTGGGGCTGGCCGAGGCGGTCGTTCACACGGCGCAGCACGGCAAACTTCCCGCGCACACTTTGCGACGGGACGTCCTTGGGCCGGTGCAGAACATGATCTATCACCCGGAGACACGAACGTTCGACTGGAGGACTCTCACGAAGAAAGCCGGCCAGATCCTCGATCGCGTCACAAAATCGGGCCATCTCCCCGCGATGTTGGGTGAGGCCGGCGAACGCGTCGGCATCAATCATCTTTACCGAGCGTTCGCGGAAACCTGTCTGTCAATCGCAGCCGGCGACACGCCCGCGGAGATTTCACTGCGTCCGATGCCCCGCCATCCCGCGCTTGCGGAAGCGATCGGCATGCGCTTTGTGCAGGTGGCCGAGTCCGCCCTGATGAGCCCCGATCTGGACGTCGATGCGTTGTACCGTCACGGCAAACTGCAGACCTGGACGCTGAAGCCGGCGATGCGGATATAACCAAGCGGCCGGCCCGGCGGTCCAGCCCTACCTCCGGAGTCATTGGTAGGGCGCGACCGCCGGGCGCGCCGTATCTACCGGTGTCACTGCACCCGTTTCTCGTGCGCGGCGACGATATCCAGGATGCGGCCGGTGTCCGGGTGGTTCTTCAAGTCATTGAGTGTGGTCTGAATCGCGATGCTGGCGTTCCATTCCTCGGCGCGTTCGCACACGTAGGCGACCTCGGCGGGCGTGGTGGCGGCGCGGTTCTCGCGCGCGGCGTACAATTGAAACCAGCCCATGTCGGCCGGCATGCGGTTGTCGCGGCAGGCGCGGGCGCGCGGGATGCGGGTGTGATCGACGTGATCGTTGGCGTTGCTCGGTACGCAATCGCTCGTGCCGTAGCGGGCGAACCAATGCCAGCTCCAGTGCGGGTAGTCGCTGCCTTGCACGAGACATTCCCGGTCAAACTTTTTCAGAAAGGCCTCGTGCAGCCGCGCCCTCGCGTGCCACGGCGGACCTCCCATTCCTTCCATGCAATCGAAATAGATCATGTCGAGGCCGCACGCGTTGTAGATTTCCGCGACGGATGAAGCCACTTCGTCGAGCAGCGTGGTATATGAGTCGAAGATAAACGCGCCGTACAATTGACGCAGGAGGACGAGTTCCGCGCCTGCGGCGTGCGCGGCGGGCGCGGTGCCATACATCCCGCGTTCGAGCGCCTCGAAACCCATCCCTTGCAGGTTGTGTCGCACGCGAATCAACTCGTCATCGACCCGCAGGACAAACGGGGTGTTGTCCATCGCGATGGAGAGCGTGTCGAGATGGTCGTGCCCGACGCCGAACGCGGCCGTCTGCGGGCCGAAATCCTGATAGTCGAATACCACGCGCCGGTTCAGCACGAGGGGATGCGCCTCGGTTTCCAGCCAGCGATCGGTCGCAGTTATGGCCTTGGCCAAGCGGAAGTGCCCGGCTGACGACAGCCGCCGATCGGGCACGGGAGTCATGTAGGGATCCTCCCAGCCGATGCTCGGACTGCTGAAGTGAATCCCCACGCCGATCCCGGCCGCGTGGAAGCGGTCGACGAAGGCGCGGAAAGTATCTATTCCGCCCGGAAATTTCTCGGGATGGACCCGGTAATGTCCGTAGCGGTCGTGCCACGTGCCGGCGTCGATTGCGACGTGCCTGAAATTACCCCGTTTGGCCCAGGCCAATGCCTGGCCGGCGTGGGCGGCGTCGATTCCGACCATCATATAGCCGCGCCGAATGACGGGCGAGAGCTTGGCCGGCTGACCTTCGAGCGTCGGCTGCGGCAGGCCGTATTGACCCGCGATGTTCACTAACGCTCGATCGAGTTGCGAGGTCGGCACTGTCAACAACGCGCATTGCGCCCCGACAAGGCTGAACCGGTCGTGCGCGCGGGCTTGCAAGATGTGGCCGGGCAGACTGCGGGCCTCGGTGTCACGGTGCAGGGCCAACAGCGTGACGGAAAACTGATCGTCCCACACGGTGTTGAGTTGCCGGCCGTGGTGCAACGTCCCGCTTGCCGGCTGGGGAGCGACGCGCAGGCCAAAGAAACAGAGCGTCTCGGGATGCGGCCCGGCGACGGATTCGAGCCGGAACAGGAAGTGATCTGCCTCCTCCTTGCAGGCGACCTCGCAGGAGAACCCGAACTGCGCGAACACCAACCGCACGGTGCTGCCGGCGACGGTGATTTCCGTCGGCGGGAACGTGACGCCCGATCGTTCCGCGGCAAACAGCGGCACGCGGCATTCGCGATCCTGCCATTCGCGTCCGCTGGATCGCTCGCGCAGGCTGACGACCGTGCCCAGCGGATCGAAGGCGAGCGTGGCGTGGTCGTTGGCGAGTTGGAATGGGGATTGGTGCATGATTGGATTGCTTACAGGCTGGTAGCGGAGGGCGGACATTCCTGTCCGCCGCCTTGGTCCCATCGCGAATCAGGCGGACAGGAATGTCCGCCCTCCGTTGTGGCGCTCGATTCAAGGCGATTCATGGAAAGCCTCGACGCACTTTTGGCGCGCATTGGGACCATGAACCCAAGCATGGTAGGGCGCGCCCGGCGGTCGCGCCCTACCAAATTGTCGTCGAGTCGAAGGCGCAGGTTCATGGAGAGCTCGGGCGAATTTTATCGCGTGTTGGAGAAATGTTTCTACTCGGGCAAAAACGCAGCCGGCGATTGGTCACTGGCACGTGTTGGGAGGCGGATAGGGTCCGGGGTTGCCGGCGTGGGTGTTGAATCCCCAGATTTCGCAGTTGGATTGGTACGACCACAGGATGAACTTGCGCGCGGCGGTGTGGTAGATCGGGTCGGGGCAGGATTCGACGTGGCCGTCCGCCATCAGGTAATGGCGCTGCCGCAGGTGCAGCAGGTCGTACAACCGCACTTCGTTCCAATGTTCGACGATCATGTTGCCCGACAAACTCTCGCCGACGAGCAGGAATTGCGACGCGTTCTTTCGCGCGAGCGGGTCCAGCAACGGCATGGGCCATTGGTACCATGTGCCGTACGGGGGAAGGTCCATGGTGGACATGTATTCGTTCATGCCGTAAGAATTCGGTCCCCAGATGACGAAGTTGTTCCAGGTCGAAGGGCATTGGTAAATCCGCATCAGTTTGTCGGGACGATTGGCGGCGTTGAAGTCCCATCCTTGCAGCGAGGAGACGGGCGGGCCGGCCAGATACGGGGCGAGCAAGACCTGCCAGTTCCAGCAGCCGGCCTGGCAGCCAACGGTGTGGTACTCCGAGACGGGTCCCCAGCCGTTATGATCGGTCGAGTACGAAACGATCGCGATGCCGATCTGTTTGAGGTTGTTCATGCAAGTCGCCTTGTGGGCCGCTTGCTTGGCTCGATGCAGCGCGGGCAACAACATCGCGGCGAGAATCGAGATGATGGCGACGACCACCAGGAGTTCTATTAAAGTGAAGCCTCGACGGGATTGCTCCCATGCTGACTTCGCCTCATAGACCGAACCGTACGTCGGGTTTTCCCCAATACGGCTCGCCCCTTGGAATTT
>Ga0187892_10005279_pt1 | contig 20480 bp, 21 predicted proteins | sample MA1701073metaG_FD_139345 | JGI IMG/M metagenome (GOLD analysis project Ga0187892, IMG submission 139345) | Bio-ooze microbial communities from a basaltic lava cave in the Kipuka Kanohina Cave System on the Island of Hawaii, USA - MA170107-3 metaG ... | reverse complement strand
CTCGCGGCCGAGCTTCTTGACATCGGCCGAGTACAGGTCGTCGCGCTCCAGCATCGCGACCACTTTCTCGTAGCGCAGCCGTACCGGGGCCGGATCGAGATCGCGATGGACGAGGATCTTCACCGGGAGGAGTCGGTCCGGAGGCCCTTCGCTCCTCAGCACTCGGTCCGGCGAGGCAGGAGAGCGCGAGCGACGCAGCCGTCGTAGAGAACCGGCCGGGGCGGTGCGCCGCGTTCGACCCTTCGGCCGAGGAAACCTGTCGCCAGGGGATGGTCGGCGACGGGGCCCGGGAACCGCGGCGGAAACCGCACGCTCTGCGGGGCGAGAGGCCCGCACCACCAGTCTTGCCCTCGGCAGATGCTCACTGGAAGGGATTCCTCACCGTCAGCCGTCCGTCGAGCACCTGACCGTCCTGCATGTCCTCCGACAGGAGCACTCCGCATCCGGCGAGGAGCGCCGATGCGACGATCACCGCATCGTACACCGCAAGGCCGTACCGCTCGACGATCTCCAGTCCCTTGTCGTGGGTCGCCTCGGTGACCGGCACGACCGTGCAGACCGCGCGGATGACCGCGAGCGATTCCCGCGCTTCGGCGACCGACATGCCGAGCTTGCGCGAGGTCACCGACGCGAACTCGTTCAGCACCTGGACGCTGACGACCCCGCCGCCCGAGAGCTCGGCCTCTGCGCGGTCGGCCTTCGCCTCGTCTGCGGAAAGAAGGTAGAGCAGGGCATTCGTGTCGAAGAACCGCTCAGCCGCGCCCATGCGCTTCGAGCCGGTCGAACCTGAAGTCCGCGGGCAGGCGCCCCCGGTATTTCCTCAGCCGCGCGAGGAGCTCGCGCGGGCCGGGACGCCGGCGCACCTCGAAGGCGCGCGCGCCGGCGACATGGATCTCGATCTCGTCGCCTTCCTTGAGTGCCAGCGCCTCGACCACCGCTGCAGGCAGTCGCACCGCCAGGCTGTTGCCCCACTTCGAGACCTGCATCGTGAACCCTCCGACCGCTCTGGATATACAGAGCTACATTGTATATCAATGAACCCCGAGAGCGCGAGCGCTTCGGTGTGCCTGCGGAAGCGTTAACGCGGGAAGCGACCGGAACAGGTGATTCGGGCATCTCCAGACGCCAGCTCCGTATCCGCCGGGCTGCGAGTCCTTCGCCTTCAATAGCGAGCGTCGTTCGCCGCGCCGTGCGTCCTCGCGGTTTCTATGACTGCGGCGGCCGGCAGTGCGGGTGCAGAGCAGGAGCGACCGGATTGCCGACCGAGCACTTGCCGCGTTCAAGCTGTTCCCGAGCGAGAGGAGATCATGGAGAAAAGGTACCAAGGAGCAACCCGCGCAGGGCGGAGCCCACGTCACGCCCGTGCTACGACGCGACCGATCACTCGCGGGCCCGGACCGGCTTCGGCAGTGCCGGCATCACCAGCGCCTCGCCCGGCCGCCAGACCCACCGCTTCGTTCCCTGCGTCCTGCGCTCATCGTCCGCACGCGGGCCGCGCTGCCCTGCGGCGCTCGGCGGTTCCACGTAAAGGGGGAGGGCTGCATCGCCGGTGTCGAGCAATAGCGCGCTCGCGAACGCCGCCGACGGCCCCGCCTCGTACGGCAGCGGCTTAAGGAACCGCCGCCCCTGCCGCACGAGCTCGACGAGCAGTGCCCGTTCCAGCAGGTGCTCGAAGGGCAGCCACTCGGGCGTCACCGCCATCATCGCGAGCGTGTCCGCATGTCCCAGTCCCTCGACCGCGGGCCGGATCGTGCACCCGACGACGAGCCGGGTGTCGGGCTGCTGCGCCTTCGCGAGCAGCTCGCGCTCGAAGCGCCGCGCGAGCTGCCGGCCGGTCGTGCTGTCGAGCGCGAGGGGGCAGTCGGGCAGATGCTTCAGCACCATCGAGTAGCCGTCCCCGCGCTCGATCAGATCCTTCACCTCCGCGACGAGCAGGGCGAGGGACATGTGCTCCCCGGCGCCGTCGAGGCGCAACGCTTCGAAGAACGCTGTCCGTCGCGCCTTCAGCGCCTCGGCAGCGTCGGACCGGAACGGCTCGGGGATGAAGAGCCGGCTCGCAAGCGGCGCCCCCTTCGCGTCGATCTCGCCCGCCGCCTCGGGGAGGTATTTCCGGATGACGAACCACGAACGCTTCCCCTCCATCCGCGGCGACCACCGGCTGAACCCCGCCCGGTCCCAGAGGAGATGCAGCAGCCCGCGCATCGAGAGCCGACGCTGCGCAGCCGACACGCTCTGCGACGGTGCCGAGGGCGCCTGCGCAGGTCTCGGCACGGACACATGCGACAGCGGGAAATCCAGCCGCACCTCCACCCGCTCCGGACCCCGCTCGATCACCGCCTCCCCGAGCAGGTCCCCGAGTCCCGTCTCGCTCGCCGGTGCCTCGTAGGAAGGACACGAGGGATGGTGCGCGGGCCCGGTGCCGGGCATCCGCTTGATGACGAGCTGCGTGCTGCGCGACATACATCTCGATGCCGCGCTCGACACAGAGGCGCCTCGGCCGCTCGTCGGTCCCGTACACCTCGGCGAGCGCCGCCTGGATCCCGGGACTGTCTCCCCGGTAGGCAGTGCCAAGGATCCGGTAGGAGGACTCGGCGTACATGGTCGATCGCCGATTCTGCCGCCTTCCAAGTGGGGCCCGAAGCCCGGAGAGCCGGCCGCAGCGGGGCCGTCTCGCGGGGCGTGTGGAACGCCATGCGGGGTAGCGCGATGGCCTTACTTTACAAGAACCGTACGAATATATATAATAAAGTTCGTAAAGAAGCGAGGCCCGCCGATGACGAAAAAGCCCCCGGTCACCAGGAAACGCGTCACTACTTCCGGTGCTGCGAGGAGGGCGGCCCGGCGCCCGACGCCGGGACCGGCCCGGCGCCCGGCAGGCCCGGTCATCCGCTTCGGCCTGCCCGGCCAGGCCGTGACCGTCGGCGTGGAGGGCGCCCTCAAGCTCCATCCGGCGGGCCGGGCCCTGCTCGAGCGCCTCACCGGGGCGGTCGTCAGGCGCATCGAGCGCGTGCCGGAGAAGACGGCTCTCGACCTCCTCAAGCAGGGCACCGACGCCGAGATGATGGTGTCCTTTGCCACCACCGTGGAGGCGTTCCCCGAGGTGTCCACGGTGCGCATCGATCCGCTCGCCAAGGCTCGCGCGCGAGGGATGGGCCTGCGACGCGACATCCTCGCCCGGGAGGACATGCTCACCCTTGCCGAGGCGGCGCAGGCGCTCGGGCTGACCCCGCCGGCGGTCAACGACCGCTTCCGGGCGGGAAGGCTCATCGCCCTCGAGGCCGGCGTGCGCGGGCGACGCTACCCCGCGTGGCAGTTCGAGGACGAGATCGCAGGCCAGCCACTCGAGGCAGTGCTCGAGCCGCTCAGGGGCCTGAGCGCCTGGACGATCTACCGGTTCTTCACCACGCCGGACGGCTCGCTCGAGGGCGAGACCCCGCTCGCGGTGATGAGGCGCGGGGACACTGCGGCGGCGGTCGAGGCGGCGAAGCTCTTCGCGCGCGGCGAGCAGGGCGCGCATTGATGGCGAGCCGGAGCCCGCCGCCACCGCCCGACCACCTCGACCGCAGCGACCTTCCCCTCGTCACCGTCGACCCCGCCGCCCTGCTGCGTCTTTTCCGGCTCGGCCGGGCGCCGATCCATTTCCGTGTCGCACGCAAGGGGCAGAAGGCTTACCGTTTCGATGCGCCGGGCGCGGAGTTCGGCGTCCTGTACTGCGCCTTCTCCCTGGAGGTCTGCTTCGCCGAGACGCTCCTTCGCACGCGCGCGTACGAGACCCCCGCGGATCAGCCCACGCTCATCGACGAGAGCGAGCTCCGCTCGAAGGGCATTGCCAGCCTCGGCGGCGCCGCCGGCGGGGAGCTGGTCCTGGCGGACCTGACGGGGACGGGGCTCGTGCGTCTGCACGTCGACGGGAGCATCTCCACGGTGGCCCGCTACACGGTGCCGCGCCAGTGGTCCCTCGCCCTGTGGAAGCATCCGCGGCGCGTGGACGGCATCCGGTACGTATCCCGGTTCATGAACTCGCAGCCGGCCGTCGCGCTGTTCGATCGCTGCGGCGATCGGCTGGTCGTGCGCCACACCGAGCCACTCATCGACCACCCGGACCTCGCTCGCATCCTGGATCTCTTCAACGTCGGGATCTGATTCCGGCTTGCCCGACACCGGTCGCGCGCCCCCCGACACCCTCGCGCTTCTCCGTCGCCACCCGCCGCAGCTCGTTCCCGGCCGGGTCACCTTGGACATCACGACCGCTTGGCCCGTTGAGCGCTTTGTGGATCCGGCATCCTTGGACTTGCTCGAGATGGCGCGAAGCGTGGGCATAGCGCAAGGTGAGGGAAGGGCATGCGGTCCGGGTGCCCTCCCTCCCGTACATCACGCCGCGAACCGCTTCCGCGCGTAGTACACGTCCAGGAAATCCGTCCCCGGATCGCGCGGCACGTACACGGCCGGGGCACGCTTTCGCTTGCCGGCCGCGCGCCGGTGCGCGAGCTGGCACGTGGCCGCCTGCCCGCAGTGATTCTCGTCGCAGTCGGCGAAGATGCTCACTGCGATCCCCGTCGCGGGGATCCCGATGGCTTCGAGCGTGCCCGCGTCTCGCCCCGACTAGCGCCTGCCTTTGCCCAGAGGTCCCGATCGCCGATAGGGGAGACCCGCAACCGCTCTTCTGGATCAGGGCCGAGTCTCGCGCCGGATCGCCGATAGCCTTCTCGCGGCATGGACGCCGAACCCCGATCGGCGTCACCCGGTCTCATCCAGCGGAGGTACATGGCGCGGCAGGTCCATGGCGTCATGGAGCAACCGCAGGACCTCGATCACCTCACGTCCCTGATCCTTGCCGATCCGGAACACCACGAAGTGACGCCCCTTGCGCCCTTGGCGAGCGACATGCAGCGTGAAGAGTCCCTTGGCGATATCGTCACGGACTTTGGAGCCGAGCGCCGTCGGGCCCGCGGTCAGCGCCTCCAGTGCCGCAGAAAGCGTCTCGGCGTAGACACGCGCCTGCGCCTCACCGAAGTGCCCCACGGTCCAGTGCAGGATGTCCTCGAAATCGGCCTCGGCCGCGGCCGTAAGGCGCACTGCCCAGGGGCGTGCCCCTGCGGTCACTTGCCGCGCGTTCCGGAACCCCTGCCGGAGATCGCCTTGTCCGCTACGGCCGTTAGATGTCGGCTGAGCGCGGCTCGCGACTCGAAGCCGCGGAAGCGTCCCGCGTCGATGTCAGCGGCGCCGATCCGCGCGGCCTCGCGCAGCGCCTTCAGGCGGACCTTCTCCTCCGCCTCCCGGCTCTCCAGCAGCCGCAGCCCTTCGCGGAGCACTTCGCTCGCGTTCTGGTACCGGCCGGAGGCCAACAGCCGCTCGACGAGCTCCGCCTGATGGTCGGTGAGGACGACATTGCGCGTAGGCATGGGAACGCTCCGCAACAGCTTGAAGGATCGATTGGCATATTATGCCATGAGCCCTCGCAGTTTCGGCACGACCCCGGCCGACGCGCCGTGTCGGAGTTTGCAGATTCGGTCGCCGCGCCTTCGCTGACCGCGACCATTCACGGGGCAGGCCTCAGGCGGATGACGCGGGCGGGAGCCGGTGGCTCGACGGGGCATGCGTGTCGTTCACCCAACCGATTCTCCCGGCTTCCGACCGGTGTTCGAGGCCGGGAGAGCCGGGGCGTACCGGCGGATCTAGGGGATCTTGAGAAAGGGGGCGAGGGGAGGGGTCCGACCGGACACCCTCCCGCCCCGCACATCACGCCGCGAGCCGCTTCCGCGCGTAGTACACGTCCAGGAAGTCCGTCCCCGGATCGCGCGGCACGTACACGGCCACCGCACGCTTCCGCTTCCCGGCCGCGAGCCGGTGCGCAAGCGCGTACGCGGCCGCCTGCCCGCAGCAGTTCTCGTCGCAGTCGGCGAAGATGCTCACCGCGATCACCGTCGCCGGGACCTCGACCGCCTCGAGCGCGCCCGCGTTCCCCGCCGCCCACACCGGGAGGCCGAGCCGCAGGTGCACCGCGAGCGCCGTCTCGACCCCCTCGGCGAGCGCGAGCTCGTTCTCCGGCTCGAAGAGCCGGATCGCCGCGCCCCGCAGCCCCGCCGAGAAGAGCTTCTTCACCCCGGGAACGGGAGCCTTCGCGCCGCTGGCGAGGTACGTCCGGTGCAGCGTGACCGGCCGCCTGTCGACGGCCTGCACCTTCGCCAGCATCGCCGCATACGTCCCGACGCGCCGCGTCCGAGTGCTCTCCCGCTCGAAGTAGCCGAGCGCCGGATGCGTCCGCAGCACACGGGGAAATGCCTCCAGCACGAGACCTCGCCGCGCGAGATAGTCGGCGACCTCGTCGCCCGCCTCGACCGGCTTCGCCTCGTCCCAGATCCGCTGCAGCAGCGCACGGAGCCGATCCCTCGGCGCCCGGCCGCCGCCGCGTCTTCTCCTCCAAGACCGGCTCGCCGTCGCCGCGATCCGGACCATGTCACCCTTCGCGCCCAGCCGATCCCCTGCCGAGGCCTCGAGTCGACCGCAGCAAGCGGGGAAAACCGGGATGAACTGACCGGACCGAGGGAAGCCTCTCAGCCCAACCCGCGCGCGGGTGGCCCCCGGCACGGCGGCGGCCGGGCAGCCTGGGCCGTAGCCGCTTTCGCATCGAGGTGGGCGAGGATCTTCTCGATCACTCCCGGGTCCTCGATGCAGGCGATGATACGCATCGCCCCGCCGCACACCGAGCAGGTCTCGATGTCGATGTTGAACACCCGCTTCAGCCGTTGTGCCCAGGTCATCGCCGCCCGGCGCTCGGCCGGGGTGCGCTCGTCTGTCTGGGCCGCGGCCTGGGCTCTTGCGCCCTTGCCCCGGTGGGCCTTGGTCACCCGCGCTCGGTGGGCGCTGTTCGGGGCGAACACGCCGTGGAAGCGAGTGAGATTGACGCGCGGTCTGGGCAGCGAGCGCGGCCAGCCGCGCGATGAAATCCAGTGGCTCGAAGAGCACGTGCGTGGTGCCCTCCGAGTAGGGGGTCTTGAGCTGGTATCGGACGTGTCCGCCCGCGGTGAGCGACAGGCGCGCCTCCGACACCGCCGGGCGACTGATGTACCGACACAGCCGCTCGAGCTTCTTGCGCTCATCGGCCCGCGCCGCGACGCCGGCGTGCAGACTGAAGCCGCCGACCTGGCCTGCCGCCGTACAGCGCGCCGAGGCCGACGGCGGCGGCCGCGATCAGCACGAAGTCGGACATGACGGCGCCGGCCATGCCCGGCAGGGACGCGAGGACGCCGAAGCGCGAGCCGTTCGCAAGCGCGAGCCGGACGGTCGGCCCGGGCGTGACGATCGTGATGAACGCAGCGAGCACGAAGAGGGCGAGCGTCTGGGACATTGAGAATCTTCCTGTCGGGTCGGATCGCGGGCCGGCGGGGTGCTCCGGCGTCTCAGCGCGCGCGGGCTGCGAGGAACAGCGCCGCGATCACGATGCCGACGCCGGCGAGCTGCACCGGGGTCATGTGCTCGCCCAGGATGGCGGCGCCGAAGGCGACCGCCGCGACCGGCTCGAAGTTGAGGAGCGTGGCGGTTCGCGCCGGGCCAATGCGGTTCGCCGACCAGAAGACGCCGATGAAGCCGAGTGCGTAGAAGGCGAGCACACCAGCCAGAGCGAGCCAGCCCCGTGTGCCGTCGGGAAGCGAGAATTCGCCGCTCGCGACCGAGACGGCCACGAATATCGGGGTCGCCGCGGCCAGCATCGCGAGCGTGCGCGGCCGCGTATCGGCGGGACGAAAAAGGCGCGTGGACGCGATGAGGAGGGTGGCGAATCCCGCCGCCGCAACGAGCGCGTAAGCGACGCCGAGCATCGGCCAGGCGCCCTCGCGCGCACCCAGCGCGAGCAGGATGCCGACGGCGGCGAGCAGCGCCGGCCCGAGCACCGCGCCCGGGAGCGGCCGGCGGTCGAGTGCGGCGTTCGCGAGGATCACCAGGACGGGGAACGCGTAGTACACCGTGATCGCGATGGCGACGGGCATCAGCTCGACCGCCTTGTAGAGGCAATAGACCTGCACGCAGAGCACGAGCCCGAGCGCCCAGGCGCGGTGACGCTCCGCCCGCGCTAGCGGCACGGGGGCGGGCCGCCAGCGCAGCAAGACCGCGATCGCGACGAGCGCGAAGGCGGTGCGCGCCGTGGTCAGGGAAATGACGTTCACGCCGCTCGCGAACGCGAGCCGCGCGAGCGTCGCCGCGAGGCCGAAGCAGGCGGCGATGCCGAGGGTGGGCGCCGCGGCGAGCAGCGACGGGATCGCGGCTTGCAAGCTCAGTCGATCGGAGGTCGCGCGCACAGGATGTACCGCTCCTTGCAGCGACCGTTCGCCCCCGGCACTGCCGCCGAACGACAGGCGAAGAACGGACGGATGTCACGCATGGGGCGCCCCGTGAAGCGCGTGATGTCCGCAGAATCGATGAAGCGGGAGCGGCGATGCGGCGAGGCCGCTGCAGAAGCGCCCGACATGCGGCGCGAGCGCGTCGGCAAACGCGCGGCTCTTGGCGTTCGTCACGGCGAGCCGCTCGGCGGCGGCTTGCGCGTCGGCGCGGAGCTTGCCGAGGTCAACGTTCACGAGGCGGCCCCGGTCGAGGATCAGGCGCCCGTCGACCATGACGCTGTCCACGCCGGTGCCGTCTTCACCGAAGACGAGCTGCGCGACCACGTCGTTCGCGGGCACATAGTGCAGCGCCGCCAGGTCGATGAACGTGAGATCGGCGCGGTAGCCCTTCTCGATGCGGCCGATCTGCGGCAAGCCCAGGGCGCGCGCGCCGCCTTCGGTCGCCGCGCGCAACGCCTCGCGCGCGCTGATCCAGCGCTCGACCGGATGGTCCTGGACGCGGGAGAGGTACGCCCCGAGCCGCATCGCCTCGAAGACGTTGAGGTTGTCCGACGCCGACGAACCGTCGGTGCCGATCGCGACGTTGACGCCGCGGTCGAGCAGCCGGCGAATGTCGGCAACGCCCGACCCGAGCTTGAGGTTGCTGCCCGGGTTGTGGGCGACCGAGGCGCCGCGATCGCCAAGCCGGCGCCGGTCGTCATCGTCCAGCCACACGCCATGGGCCACGCAAAAACGCGGGCCGAGGAGGCCGAGCGAGTCGAGATGCGCGACTAGCGTCTGGCCGTAGATCTTCGGCGCCACGACCGCCTGGACCCGCGACTCCGCGACGTGCATCTGGAAGCCGACGTCGAAATCGCGCCCGAGATCGCGGCAGGCGGTCAGGAACTCGTCCGAGCAGTGATGGGGAATCGTCGGTCCCAGCGCGGGCCGGATGCGCGCGCGGTCGAATCCCCACCCGTCGAGGATCCGGCGGCATGCGGCGAGGATTGCCTCGCGGGGGCTCGCCTTGATCGCCAGCACCTGGCCGCGGAGCGGCTCGGGCAGCGCGTCGGCGAGCCCGGGGATCGACTCGTAGAAGGTGCGATCGGCCATCATCGGCGCGATCGTCGCCCGCATGCCGACGTCGGCATAGGCGCGCGCCACCGCCGCCACGCCCTCCGGCGTCGGCAGCGGCAGCTCGGCGAACATGTCGTAGCTCGCCGTGCAGCCTTTGCGCACGAGCTCCGCCGCGCCGAGCGCCGCGGACACGTACTTGTCCTCGAGCGTGCGCTCACCGTTGCTCCAGCGCTGCCCGTTCAGCAGGAGCTCGAGGTTGACGGCATCGAAGCGGCCCTTGACGAGCTGTGCCTGGGCGTGGTGGTGCCCGTTCACCAGCCCCGGGATGATCAGCCGGTCGGACGCGTCGAACCGCTGCACCGACTCGCCGCCAACGGCGCCCGGCGCGACGAGGTCGGCGATGACGCCGTCGTCGATCACGAGATCGAGCGATTCGGCTGCGAAGGTGTCCGGCCGCAGCACCCGGCCGCCCTGAACGAGCATCATGGCTCGCGCTCCCGTCAGTGCGGCCTCGGCACGCTGATCGACGCCGTCGGCCGCCAGTTCAAGGCCGCAGGATGATCGAGCCCGTGGTCTTGCGCGCCTCCAGGTCGCGGTGCGCCTGCTGCGCATCGGCGAGCGCGTACTCACGCGACGGGGCGATCTTCACCTTGCCGCTCGTCACCATCTCGAAGAGCGAATTCGCCCGCTCGACGAGGTCGGCGCGGCTCGCGATGTGCGTCGCCAGGGTCGGACGCGTGACGTAGAGCGATCCCTTGGCCGCCAGGATGCCCAGGTTCACCGGCGGCACCGCCCCCGACGCGGCGCCGAACTGCACCATCAGGCCGCGCGGGCGCAGGCAGTCGAGCGAGCCCTCCCAGGTGGCCGCGCCCACCCCGTCGTAGACCACGGGAACGCCCTTGCCGTCGGTGAGGGCCTTCACGCGCTCGACGAAATTCTCCCTGGCGTAGTCGACGATGTGGGTCGCGCCGTGCGCCTTGGCGATCGCGGCCTTCTCCTGCGAACCGACGGTACCGATCACGGTCACGCCAAGGGCCTCGAGCCACTGGCAGGCGATCACCCCGACGCCGCCGGCCGCGGCGTGCCAGAGCACCGTCTCGCCGCGCTTGACCGGGTAGGTACTGTGGATGAGGTAGTGCACCGTCAAGCCCTTCAGCATCATCGAGGCGGCCTGCTCGTCGGCGATGCCCTGCGGCAGCTTGACCATGCGATTGCCCGGGACGATGCGTGCGTCGCAGTACGATCCCGGCAATCCGGTGTAGGCGACGCGGTCGCCGATCTTGAGGTCCGCGACGCCGGCGCCCACCGCCTCGACCACGGCAGCGCCCTCGTTGCCCGCGATCCCGGGCAGCGGCACGGGGTAGATCCCCGCGCGCTGGTAGACGTCGATGAAATTGACGCCGACGGCAGTGTGCCGGATGCGAACCTCGCCGGGACCGGGCTCACCGACCGGAACATCTTCGTACTGCATCAACTCCGGACCGCCCTGCCTGTGGAAGCGCACCGCCTTGGCCATCACCGGATTCCTTTCGCGTTGAACGCGTATGCCACGACTCGCTTCAATCAATCTTGGCACCTGAAGCGGCCACGATCCCGCCCATTCTCGTCCACTCGGAGCCCACTAGCGCGCCGAGCTGGTCCGGCGTGCTCGTGGCGACCTCGCTGCCCAGCCGGGCGAACGCATCGCGCACCTCGGTCGCGTCGAGCGCCTTGACCATGTCGGCGTTCAACCGGGCGATGACCTCGGGCGGCACGCCGCGCGGGACGAAGAGCGCGTTCCAGATCGCGATTTCGTAGTTGGGCACCCCGGACTCCGCGACCGTCGGCAGGTCCGGCACGGCGGGCGAGCGCTTCGCGCTGGTGACCGCGAGCCCGCGCAGCTTGCCGCTGCGCACCAGTTCGATGACCGATGGCAGGGCGCCGAAGTTGATCTGGGTGTCGCCGCTCAAAGTCGCGGTCGCCGCCTCGGAGCTACCCTTGAACGGCACGTGGACGAACTTCGTTCCGGTCGCGTTCTCGAAGACCACCAGCGCGAGATGCAGGGTAGAGCCGTTGCCGGCCGAAGCGGAATTGAGTTGCGCCGGGCGGGCTTTCGCGATCGCGATCAGCTCTTGCACCGACGTCGCCGGCACCGAGGGATGCGCGACGAGGATGAGCGGCTGCGAGGCCACGTAGCTGACCGGTGCGAAGTCCCGCCGCGTGTCGTAGGTGATGCTGCTGTACAGGTGAGGGCTCACCACCATCTCGGTGGAGGAACCCATGAGGAGCGTGTAGCCGTCGGGCGCCGACTTCGCCGCCGCCGCGGTACCGATCGTGCCGCCGGCGCCGCCCCGGTTATCGACGATCACCTGCTGCGACCAGTTCTCGGCAAGCTTCTGCGCGACGATCCGTGCCGAAGAGTCCGAAGTGCCGCCCGCCGTCCACGGCACGATCATCCGCACCGGCTTCGCCGGGTACTTCTGCGGCGCCTGCGCGTGCGCGGACTGAACGCCGGCGGCCAGGGCGACTGCCAAGAGCAACTGACGACAGGGCATGGGGTTCTCCTTCGAGTGTCATCCCCGCCGCGGGAAGGCGAGCGTGAATGGGGTGTCGGCCGCTCGCCCGCTGCGGGAGGCCGCGGATCGGATCGACTTTTCCACCGGATGTGCCCCGGGGAAAGAGCCAGTTATGGCTAAAATGAGAGGACACTTTGCCGCTGCTGCCATGCCGCCGCCGTCCCTGTCCAATGAGCCGCCACCCGGGCGAGCGGCCGCCGGGTCGCCGTCGGGGCTGATCGCGGACCGGTCGTCGGGGAAGCCGCTGTTCCGGCAGCTGTACGAGGGGCTGAGCGAGGCGATTCGCGCCGGACAGTTCGCCCCCGGCGCGCGGCTGCCGTCGACCCGCGCGATGGCGCGGGACCTCGCGGTCTCGCGCAACACGGTGCACCTCGCTTTCGAGCAGCTGATCGCGGAGGGTTTCCTGGCGGGAAAGCAAGGCGCCGGCACCTACGTCGCGGGCGCGCTTCCGGGCGGGCTTCTGCGCGCGGCGCGGCGCGCGAGCGCCGGCAGGGTCCAGCCGGCGAGAAATCGGCCGATCTCGGCGCGCACGGCGAAGCTCTTGCGGCTCTATCCGCAGGAACCCTGGCCCCGGGGCGGCTCGCTGCCGTTTCGCGTGACGCCCGCCCTCGATCACTTCCCGCGCAAGATCTGGCAGCGCTCGCTCGTGCGCAGCTGGCGGGAAGGCGGCGATGCGCTGCTCGACTACGGCTGGGCGTCCGGAAAGCTGCGCCAGGTCATCGTCGAGTACCTGGCCGCCGCGCGCGGCGTGCGCTGCACGGCCGATCAGGTAATCGTCGTCGCCGGCGCCCAGCAGGGCATCGATCTCGCCATCCGCGTGGCGGTCGAGCCGGGAGAGGCCGCGTGGATCGAGGATCCCGGCTATCCGACGGCGCACGGGGCGCTCGTCGGCGCGGGCGCCGTACCGGTGCCCGTTCCCGTCGACGAAGAGGGACTCGACGTGAACGCGGGCATCCGGCGTGCCCCCGCCGCCGGGCTCGCCTACGTCACGCCGTCGCACCAGTCTCCGCTGGGCGTGACGATGAGCCTGCGCCGGCGCCTTGAGCTGCTGGAATGGGCGCGGCAGGCATCGGCCTGGATTCTCGAGGACGACTACTGCAGCGAATACCGCTACGCCGGCCGCCCGCTCGCCGCCCTGCAGGGACTCGATCGCGACGAACGGGTGATCTACCTCGGCACCTTCAGCAAGGTGCTTTTCCCGTCGCTGCGGCTCGCCTACCTCGTGGTGCCGCCCGACCTCAGGGAGGCGTTCCTCGCGACGCGCTTCTTCGCGAGCCGCCATGCGCCGCGCCTCGAGCAGGCGGCGCTCGCGTCCTTCATCGCCGACGGCCACTTCGTGCGCCATATCCGTCGGATGCGCGCGCTGTACGCCCGCCGGCAGCAGGCGCTCGTTCTTGCGGCGCGACGGGATCTCAAGGGGCTACTCGAGGTTGAACCGTCTCCGGCCGGGATGCATCTTCTCGGCTGGCTGCCGGCAGGCTGCGACGACGCGGCCGTGTCCCGGCGCGCCGCGGCCGAGAACCTCGACGTGGCGCCGCTCTCAGCGTACGCCATCGAGCGCAGCCTGCCGCCGGGGCTCATCCTCGGGTATTCCGGCTTCAACGAGCGCGCGATTCGTAGCGGCGTGAGGCGGCTCGCCGGAGTCCTTCGCGCCGGATCTTTTCGCGTCGTGGAGCAAGACCGCGCTTGACTGCAGCGAAGGGTCCGACGGGATGCGCCGTCGGTCCCGGCGATGGCACCGTATCGAGAGTTCACGCGCCGACCGCGACCGGCGGCACGCCTGCGGGCGCGAACGCCGCGGCGACCGCGTCGTACGCATAAGTCCAGTCGGTCGCGAGCCCGGTGGCCTGAGGCCTGACTGGCGTGCGGTGCTCGTGAATGCCGAGGTACCTAACGCCAATCTAAAGCGGCCGAGCTGGATTCAGGACTTCGTCTCCGCCCTCGGGCAGTCACCCCATGAACGCAAACCGAACCTTGGCATGAGGGTTCATAGTTGGTGGGCGTTGATGTAGGCGCTACCGTCGGCGACTGCTCGTGCGTGAATTTTGCGTGAGTGAGCTGCGCAAAGTCCTGCATGGTGCTGCAAAAGACGCAACGGGCGTCCTCGTAAGTTGCTGATTTAGAAACCGCAGCAGGGTTAGTGGCCCACTTTTAATCCGTTGGTCGCAGGTTCGACCCCTGCACGCCCTACCAAGCCATTCAGGGACGGTCCCCTGACAGCTCTTCGGTGAATCCGGCGTTGACGAGTGCTGCCTTGATATCGCCTTTGAGAGGAGCTTGGTTCGCAAAGGCTAGGTCGGTGTCTCTGGTCAGAAGAGGCTGGTAGTTCGGAACATTCGCCGACGGATGGAATCTGTACAGTCGATGTGCCCACCCGCCGACGAAAACGAGATGGGCCCGCCATGGGTCGATGGCCCGGATGAGGCGAGCGAGAGCAGCGAAGTCGTTCATCTATGCCGCGCTTTCGATGATCTTGCCGAGTACTTTTCGCCTGATCAGGTCGGCTTGCTCTTCGCCGCGCGACGGATGGGCGGAGACGTCGAGCCAGATCTGAAGGACATCGGAGACCGCCACGTCATCTACCTCCACCGCACCGCGGAACACTGCCCGAGGTGCCGGGGCCTGTCTCAGGATGAGATCTATCGATTCTCCCGGAGAGCTGGGCACCAGCTCTTTCCAGGCATCCCGGTCAGAGCGCGGAAGTCTCGGCACATAGACGTACGGAGGGACACCCTCCACGTGCCCCAGGTGCAGCGCCTCAGCGGCGGCGAACAGCCCCAGGCATGCTTGGTGACTGGATACCGCCTCGCGAAGTTGCGCTCGTGCCGAGCCGCGAATGAGAGAACGCATCGCGATCTCCGGCGGCGACCGGAGCGCTGCCGATTGCCAGCGCCGGAACAGTTCCGGGCGGCGCACGAGCCTGAAGTGTGGAGACGATTCGTCGAGGAATCCCTCGTCGCGTAGCTGCTGGACGAACCGAGACGCGCTCATCAGGGAGACGTTTGCTGCGTGGGCGAGCTCCGACACGTTGCGATATTCAGCGCGCGGGGCCGCCAGCAGCCGTTCGGGGATCTCCAATGCGAGCAGCACCTTCAGCATCCATTGGTTGAGGTCCGAGAACAGGTGGGCGCTGCGACCAGGCGACCATGCCTTGCGCTTGCGCGCAAGGGGAGGCTCGACGTTCAATCCTTCCAGGCCTTCGCCGAGGAAGTACTGAATACCGCTCTCCGACACGACGCCGACCGCGACACCCGGTGCGAAGTCTCTCGAGAACGCTTTGACCTGGTCGAGAAGCGACGGCGAGGCTTCGCCGACGCAAACGACGGCCAGGGGACGCGCGGCACCGCCCTGTGCATAGGCTCGTACCTGCAGGATGGCCTGCGAAAGGAGTGGAATCACCCGGTCGGGTCGACCCTCGGATATCGCCTTGACCTCTACGGCGAACGCCTGGCGCCCCTTTCTTATCAAGAGATCTGCTCGACGAGGACCGCCCGCCGGTTGGCGTTCGATCTTCCAGCCACGAGCCGCGAATAGCCGACCGACAAGCTCTTCTGCCTGCCGACCGGGTCGAGACGATCGGGCGCGGATCATTGTCGGTTACCGTGGCGAAGAGAATTAACATGGCCGTGTTAGTTACCATGGCCATGGTAACACCCAGGCTGCGTCCAGGCAACCCGAATGGCCTGGACCAACGCCACGGGTCATGGTCGAGCAGATGAGGCCATTTCGGCATCCCCCTCACAAGGGTTCCCGACCCAACCCAAGGGTGACGCGAGCTTCGGGCACCGCTGGTTGTTTCGTCGACAAATGGCCGATAGAATACGGACAGGTGTCCATTTCGAGGTCGCGTCATGACTACCAGCGCGGAGATCGCCAACGTCCTCGGCGGCAAGCAGACCCTTCGCACCGAGCCGCGCACGGCCGCGGACTGGCAGGCAGTCGTCAGCAAGGGCGTGCCAATCGGATCGGCCGAGGCGCTGAAGCGCCGCATTGACATCGGCGACGACGTCCTGGCCCGGCTGCTGGGTGTAAGCGAGAAGACGCTGTCACGTGCGCGAGCTGCTAATGCCCGCCTGGACCCGGTGGTAAGCGACCGGCTCTTCCGCGTCGCGCGGATCGGCGCCCTGGCGATCGAGGTGCTTGAGGGCGAGGCCCAAGCGATGCACTGGCTGAAGCGGCCGCAGATCGGGCTCGGCGGAAGCACCCCCCTTTCGCTCCTCACTACTGATGTCGGCTCCGCAGAAGTGGAGAAGCTGTTGCTCCGCATCGAGCATGGCGTTTACGCCTGACGAACGGCGCGAGTCTTCGCGAGGGCGCACGCTAGAGTAAGCGGTGCCGACCGTCTACCGGATCGTCAAGGCGCGGCACGCGCGAACCGCTTTCACGGGCGAGGGTGCTCGAGTTGCCGGGGGGCGCTGGAACCGAGCCGGCGACCCCGTCGTGTACACCTCGGACTCCCTCGCCCTCGCCGCGATCGAGACGTTCGTCCATCTCGGGGAGGATGGTCTGCACATCCGCTTCGTCTACTTCAAGGTCGAGATTCCGGACGACGTGCGGCTGGAGCGGTGCCGCCGGCCGCCGCGTGGATGGCGCGCCGAGCCGCCGCTCGACGCGAGCATGCGATACGGTTCGGGCTGGATACGTCACGGCCGATCGGCGGTCCTTGACGTGCCCTCCGTGATCGTCCCCTCCGAGAGGAACTATCTCTTGAATCCCCGTCACCCCGACTTCGCGCGGATCCGTATCGGCCGACCTGCCGCCTTCGTCTTCGATCCTCGCATGTGGAAGTGACGGACCGCGGCGCTTCCGCGGGCTCCCCGGATACGAGGTAGGGCCGCGGCCGGCAAGACGGCCGTTCCGTCATGTCGAGCCGATCGACATCTCCGCATAACGTGTCGAGAAAACCAAGAAAAATCGACATAGGAGTCCCGGGCCCTGGGGGCAGCCTGCCCCTCCGGGTTCGAGTTGGCGGCCCGGAGTCGATGCGGTGAAGCCGCGTCAACGCCGCTATGCATCGGGCCTGAGGCGCCCGGAGACGCCCCAGCCCAGGTGAGTGACCTTCCGCACGGCGGAGTCGCCAGGCGTCGCCGGCGAGCTCCCCCGAGTCCGGAAATCAACACCCTCCTTTGACACTCGTTCACAGTCCCGCTTGGGGAGTGGCTCATTCCATGAGCCACCCGGCGGCCGAGAATCGCGCCCATCGCAAACCTCTCTCGGAGCCGTGCCTTGAAATCCCTTCTCCACTGCGCGACCTGCGTGCGCACCGTCCTCGTCGGCCTCGCGGGCTACGCGCTCGTGCCCGCGGTGCTCTGGGCGATCGCGACGATCGGCGTCCTCGCTTTCTCGGCCGCGCTCGCGGGGGGCGCGCGCCTGCCGCAGGCGGCCGTCGTCCTGGCGTTCGCCGGCGCGGCGCTCTCCACCTGCGCGTACCTGCTGACCGCAAGGGAACGACAACCGGATGAGGCGAGCCTGTGGGCGGCCGCGGCGCTGTGGCTCGCCCTCCTCGCCGCGGCGGTGTTCGACCTGTCCGACGTCGCGCGCGGCCCGCGGGAAGGCGACTTCGTGTGGGGCGTGGCAGTCGCCTCCTTCTTCGCCGTCTGGCTGCCGTACCTCCGGAGCCGCCGGGCCGTGCTTCCTCACGCGGCCGAGTGGACGCTCGCCGCCGCGGCGGCGCTCCCGTCTGGGCCCGCCTGGCGCTTCGTGCCCGAGCTCCGTGAGTTGCACGCCGCTGCGCCGCTCGGCTTCGCGGTCCTCGCGACTGCCGCCGGGTTCGTCGCCGCCCGGTTCGCGTCGCGCCGGCTTCCGCCGCGGGCGTCCACCGCTGTACTGGGCGCAGTGGCATTGCTGCTCCTGCCCGCCTGGGTCGAGGTCCTGCCCGATTCGATCGTGGCGTTCGCCCCGCACGTCGCCGGCGCGGTGGGGATCGCGGTCCTGCTGAGCATGGATCGCACCGCCTGGAACGCGCTCCGCGGCGAACGCGGTCCGGCGCTGATCCCGGTCGCGGCGGTGCTCGCCGCGCTCTTCGCCTGGTCGGGCGATATGTTCGTGCCGCTCGCCTGCGTCGGCGGGGCGATCGCGGTCGGCGCGTGGTGGATGCTCGTCGTGCGGCGCCTGGGCCGGGACGCCGCCGCCCAGCGCGCGGCCGCGCAGGCCGCACTGGCACGCGTCCGCTCCGGCGCGGTCGCGGGCGCGATGCTCGGCACCGTGGTGCTCTGCGGCTTCCTCGTGACCGGCCTCGCGTGGAACCCGTCGTCGGCGCAGATGCTCGCCTGGCTGCGTGCCGCCGGCGTGCCCGACATCGACGAGCGCGACATCGTCCGCGCGCTCTACCGGGACGAGTACCTGTGGCGCGACCAGGCGGTCGACAGAAGCAAGCCGCCGGCCGAGCGCGCCTCACCGCTCGACTGGTGGACGCGTCCGGAGATCGATCGCTTCAGCTCGGCCGGCTATGGGAGTCTGAGCGCGTGGCTGGACCGGGAGGAAACGGTCGGCACCGGGCTCCTCGTGGCGCTCGAGGGCCGCACCGCGACCGTCGTCTTTGCGCCGGAAGGCTCACCTGCGCACGCCCTGGGGATTCGCCGCGGCGACAGGCTTCTGCTCGAGCGGGAGGAGCGGCCTGCTACCGAGGGGGCGCCGCGCAAGCGACGGAGCGTCACGACGATCGACTATCCGCTGGAGACCACCGTCGCTTCCCCGAACGGGGCCGAGCGGACCGTCAAGCTCGAAACGCGGGCGCTCCGCGAGCAGCGGGTGATCCGCACTGCAGTGCTCGACGCCGGCGGGCAGCCGGTGGGCTATATCGCGCTGCTCGGCTTCGACCCGACCGGCGAGCGCGAATTCGCCGAGGCGATCGCCGCGTTCCGGGCGAAGGGCGTGCGCGCGCTCGTCGTCGACCTGCGGTACAACCCCGGCGGCAGGCTGGACAGCGCGGCGGGGATCGCCGGCGCGATCCTCGGGGAGCGTGGCCGTGACCAGGTCTTCGCCACTACCCACCACAACCCCCGCCACCGGGACCGGGATGGCGCCTACCGGTTCCGGATTCCTGCGGCGGGCGGACTCGCAACCGACCAGCTGGTCGTGATTACCTCCGGCGCGTCCTGTTCGGCGAGCGAGCTCCTCGTCAAGGGCCTGGAGCCGTATCTGCCGGTCGCGACGGTGGGCGCCACCACGTGCGGGAAGCCGGTGGGCAGCAGTCTCTTCGAATCGGGCCAGTGGACCTACGCGCTGATCAGCTTCGCTGCCCGCAACGCGCGCGGGGAGGGCGGGTACTTCGACGGGCTGCCGCCGACCTGCAACGCGCCGGACGACGTGACGCGTGAGCTCGGCGATCCGGCGGAAGCGAGTCTCCGCGAGGCCTTGCGGTACATCGAGACCAGGCGGTGTTCGCCGGAACCGGTCCGGGCGACCGACGAATCCTGGGTGGTGCTGTGACGATCCGCAAGACGGCGCTCGACGGCGCGACGGTCGCGACGATCGACCGGATCACGCAGATGCTGCTCGCTCAGCTCGAGGCGCAGGCGCACGCCGCGCTGGCGCTGCTCGAGCATGCCCCGCCGGATCGGCGGGAAGCGTTCCTCACGCAGCTCGGGGAACTGCGCGGGCGGCTCGTGCGGCTGCGTGCCGCGCTGGTGGGCCGGTCGCCGCCGGTGCTGGTGAAGCGGCGGGCGAGCCGGGGGTAGGGAGACAGGAGCGCTCGCCAGCGCCGCAGGGCGCGGCCGTCGCATCGTGCCGCGATGGCGCACCACGCTTCGAGCCGCTTGCGCGGGAAGCTGGCCGTGCCCCGACGCTCTCGAATTCAGCGCGGCCGGGGAAGAGGTTCCCCAGCCTGCGCCTTCGCGAGGCCCGCGACGAAAGCCGCGAACGGCGCGATGTTTGCAAAGGAACTCGCCTGCTCGAGAGCATTCATGTACTCGGTGCGGCGCTCGACCGGGATCACCGTCCAGACGTAGCCGGCGGGCACGAGCATCAGGTTCATCAGGAATCTCGCCAGGCGACCATTTCCATCCATGTAGGGATGGATGTAGACGAAGACGAAGTGTCCGAGCACGGCGCGCACTCGCGGCTCCCCTTCCTTCTCGAGAAGCTCGAAGAGCACCGGCATGCCATCCCGCACTGCCTCTTTCGAGAGCGGAACGTGCAGCGCACCACGGATGAATACCTGGTCGTTGCGATAGCCCGCCAGATCGGACGCTTTGAGAAGGCCGGCCTGCACGCTCGGGCTGAAAAGGGCCTGAACCCAGCGGGGCAGGGCACTACGGAACACCGTGCCGGCGTTCTCGCCCTTGATCACGCGTACGAGATCGGCGTTGACGAGGTTGTGAGTCGCGAAATATCCGCGCGCCGCCATAGCATCGCGGGTCGCGCGATCGCTCTCGTCGCCGTCCGGGTTCCAGTCTGCGTCGCGTATCTGCTCGACGAGGGTCGCGGTGACGCGGTAGCCCTCTATGGACAGCGAGTGATAGGCGTCCGTCACGTAACGCGCCTCCACGTCTTCGAGAAGCGCATCGATGTCCCGCGGAGCGCCCGGCGCCTG
>Ga0187892_10005278_pt1 | contig 20482 bp, 17 predicted proteins | sample MA1701073metaG_FD_139345 | JGI IMG/M metagenome (GOLD analysis project Ga0187892, IMG submission 139345) | Bio-ooze microbial communities from a basaltic lava cave in the Kipuka Kanohina Cave System on the Island of Hawaii, USA - MA170107-3 metaG ... | reverse complement strand
GCTACCGCAGAAAGCGTCGAATGCGCTCGACCCCTTCTGCCAGCTTTTCCAGCGAGGTCGTGTAGGTCAACCGCATGTACCGCTGCGGTGCCGCAACTCCAAAATCCCGTCCTGGTGTCATCGCGACACCAGCATCCTGTAAGAGCCTCTCTGCAAAAGTGAAAGTGTCAGAGCACACCCGCGAACAATCGGCGTAGATATAAAATGCACCGACCGGCGTGACTGGCACCTCAAATCCAAGTTGCCGCAGTGCAGGCAACAGAAAATCGCGGCGACGTTGAAACTCAGCACGTCGCGCTTCGACAATCTCTAACGTCTCCGGACGAAATGCCGCTAGTGCTGCATGTTGGGCAAGCGTCGGCGGACAAATAAATAAATTTTGCGCTAGTTTCTCAATCTCACGGGTGTAAGCCGGTGGCACCACCAGCCAGCCAATTCGCCAGCCGGTCATCTGGAAATACTTGGAGAAACTATTGAGCACGAACACATCGTCTGAGATTGCCAGTGCAGTTTCCGCGTCACATCCGTAGGTCAACCCATGATAAATCTCATCGACGATCAAGCGCCCGCCGCGAGCGTGAACAACTTCGGCAATTGCCCGCATCTCTGCCGGTGCAATCATCGTCCCGGTGGGATTCGAAGGTGAGGCCAGCATCACCCCTATTGTTTTGGCTGACCAGTTGGCCTCGACCATCGCTGCGGTCAGTTGATACGCGCTCTGCGGGCTGGTGGGAATAAGTTTCGCCTGTCCTTCGAGTGTCCGAACAAAATGCCGATTGCAGGGATAACTAGGATCAGCGATCAACACTTCATCACCCGGAGAGAGTAACACTCCCAGTGCCAACAACAACGCCCCACTGCCGCCTGCGGTCACAACGATTCGTTCTGGAGGAACGGTCACGTGGTAACGCGTCGCATACCACTCGGCAATCGCTTCACGCAAAGCCGTCAGCCCAAGTGCTGGCGTATAATGAATGTCTCCCTGCCGCAGTGCCTTCATGCCTGCTTCGATAATCGGCTCAGGGGTGGCAAAGTCAGGTTCCCCTACTTCCATGTGAATAATCGAACGGCCTTGTGCTTCCAGTTCGCGGGCTTTGGTGAGCAACTCGACCGCTTCAAAGGCGGAGATGTCGGCCATGCGTGCAGCGAGGTGTACAGCAGGAGTTAAGTTTTTCTTCATATATACACGCCTAAATCAGACCACAAAGCATTTGTACACTTCACGACAGAGAGTGATAAATCCTCCCTGTCCCTCCTTTGTCAAAGGAGGGAACCTAAAAGCCCCCTTTCGCAAAGGGGGCCGCGCGCAGCGCGGGGGATTTGTGCCCGATTCTGTTCCAGTCTCAGGTGGTCGATTTAGCTTACGACTTAAATGCCTCAACAATCTTGCGCCAACGCTTCTCGTCCTGACCAGGCTTGTACGAATAATAGAACGCCACCCGATCGAGTAAGCCCTTGTAGCGCGCTTTGAGCAGAGCCGGCATTTCTTCGGGTGAGCCGGTCACCGTATACTCGTTCATCATCTCATCGGTAATCTCTTTAGACATCCCGGCCCAGTCCCCTTTGATTGTCTTCTCATGCAGACGCAGACAGACATCACCCCAACCGTGGACGTCAAGCACCGGTTGATAGGTTCGTGTCGAAGCATAAAACGCGATCTGTGTCCGTGCCCGTTCGCGGGCCTCTTCGATTTCTTTCTTATTGTCACCCATAATGGCAAACGCCGAGCTGGCAATCACCACATCTTTGCGGCTGCGACCGGCTTTTCGTGCCCCTTCTTTAAGATGCGGAATCACGGCCTCACGCAGATACTTGGGCGAATGAAACGGGTGAGCGTGGAATCCATCACACAGTTCACCTGCTAAACGACACATGTAGGGATTCACGCCGGCAATATAGATGGGAACGTATGGATGCGTGATTTTGTCTGGCTTAAAAGCAGGAGGCATGAGCGTGAAATTGTAAAACTGTCCGGTGAAGTTCAGTATGCTGTCATTCTGCCAGCAGTCCCAAATCGCCCGTAGCGCTTGAATCAGTTCACGCAGCTTCGGTCCGGGGGATTGCCATTTGACACTAAAGCGACGCTCGTTGTGTCCTTTCACTTGCGTGCCGAGGCCGAGAATGAAGCGGCCATTTGATCCGGCTTGCAAATCCCAGGCAGTGTAAGCCAGCGTCATCGGACTGCGAGTAAAGGATAATGCGATTGCTGTGCCAAGTTGGAGCTTGTTCGTCGCTGTCGCAGCCACGGCAAGCGGCATGAACGGCTCGTGTTGGTTTTCAAGCCCCCACAGGGCATCGAATCCCATCTCTTCGACTGTCCGTGCTAGTGGGCCGATATCTTTGAACGAGAACGTCGTGAGAATAGTATCGAGTTGCATGAGGTTCCCTTCCTTTTGTTTACGATGCGAATTATCCTACTCGTGCTAACTCCAATCGCCCGGCCCAACGGTCTTCCAGAATTGCTCGTAGGCGGCGTGAGGCTGGCGAGGTCAGGTCTGGATCACGTTTTAACCACCCTTCCGCTTCGTCACGAGCAATCTCTAAGATACGGCTGTCACGCACGATATTTGCCACACGAAAATCTGGCATTCCCGACTGCCGGGTGCCGAGAAACTCGCCTGGACCACGAAACGCAAGATCGGCTTCAGCTATCTTGAAGCCGTCGTTAGTTTCCACCATCACTCGCAAGCGACGGATGGATTCATCGGCTGGTGTGTACTGCGCCAACAAGAAACAGAATGATTCAGCTTGTCCACGCCCGACTCGTCCACGTAACTGGTGTAACTGCGCGAGCCCGAACCGCTCGGCATGTTCAATCAAGATCACCGTTGCATTCGGCACGTCAATGCCAACTTCGATCACCGTCGTCGAGACCAACAAGTGATGTTCTCCGCGCTTGAAGCGTGCCATCACCGCGTCTTTTTCTTCGCCCTTCATGCGACCGTGGACCAAACCAATCGAATAGCCAGCAAAGGCACTCTTCGACAGTTTTTCTGCCATTGTCGTCGCTGCTTTGAGGTCGGACTTCTCTGACTCTTCCACCAAAGGATAGACAATATACGCTTGGTAGCCCTTATCGAGTTGCTCTTTCACCGCACGATAGGCTTTTTCGCGTTCGCCTTCGTGGAAGACACGAGTAGTGATAGGTTTGCGTCCGGGGGGAAGTTCATCAATTGCCGACACATCGAGATCGCCGTAGATCGTCAGGGCCAACGTGCGCGGGATCGGCGTGGCGGTCATCAACAACATGTCGGGATTCGTGCCCATCTTTTTGAGAGCGGCACGCTGCATCACGCCGAAGCGGTGCTGTTCATCGACAATGGCCAACCCCAGCCGCTGGAAGCGGACGCCTTCCTGAATCAACGCATGGGTCCCAACGGCAATCTCCACGGTTCCCTGCTCGATCTGCTGGTAGATCTCTTGCCTATGGCGAGCCTTGGCTTCACCGGTCAGCAGCGTAATCGAGATGTCGAGTTCTTTACATAACGGCGAGAGCGTACGGAAATGCTGCTCAGCCAACAATTCAGTCGGAGCCATAAAGGCCACTTGATAGCCGCTATCGAGCGCAGCCAGGGCTGCACAAAACGCGACGATAGTTTTGCCGGAACCAACATCTCCTTGCACCAGGCGATTCATGGGATGTGGTGCGGCCATGTCACGGAAGATCACCTCCAGCACCCGTTGTTGGGCATTGGTAAGGCGAAACGGTAGTGCATCGTGAACGCGCAGGACCAGTGGCCCTGGTACAATTGACAGTCCGTCTTCTTTGACTATGTTACGGCGACGAAGGGTCATACCCAGTTGCAGATAAAACAATTCGTCAAAGACTACCGTGCGATGCGCCAGTGACGTCGCATTGTTGAAGGTCGCCAGATCCGCGTCAAGCGGCGGCATGTGAAGACAACGGAGCGCCTCTCCGAGATTCATCAGGCCCAACCGTTCGCTGATTTCTGGTGGCACTCCGTTAGTGACATACCCGATATGACTTTCGACCGCGCCGTGGACGAGGCGACGCATAGCACTGACCGTCATCTCGGTGGTTTTGTTATAGATGGGGAGCACCCGTGACGTTTCATCTTCCTCTTCAATGGGCTCGATGTCGGGATGAATCATCCATTTTCCGCCCTTCATCCCCAGTTCGACCTTCCCGTAGAGGAGAACTTGCTGACCGATCTGAAACTTCTTCTGAAAATACTGATGTTGGTGATACCAGAGGAGAAAGAGAAACCCGGTGTCATCGCGCACGACGGCTTCAAGCACCCAGCGACGACTGCGCGCCATGAAACGGCGTCCGATGCGCGCAAGTTGCCCAATGGTCGCGTTCTCTTCACCGGTTACAAGCTCGCCAATCTTTCTAATCTCGCGCCGATCCTGGTAGCGAAACGGAATGTGGTACAGCAAATCTTCAACGGTCCGAATGCCCATTCGCTCTAGCTGCTCAGCGCGACGCGGGCCAACGCCTTTGACGTATTGGACAGGCTTTTTCAGGGGTGGCAACGTCGGACGGAAGGTTGATCGCGAGGAAACTTCGGTCTCTGGTTGTTCGTAGGAATGATCGTTCATCTCAGGCTCTCAGCTCTCAGCGGTCAGCTTTCAGCTTCCCAGCCGCAACCTCTTTTTACTGATGGCTGATTGCTGACGGCTGATCGCTCTTCTGATGGTACTCCTGCAAGGGCTTCACCGTTAGCAGTCCCTGACGCAGACGGGCGATCCCTTCAGCAGCAGCGGCAGCGCCAGCAATAGTGGTAAAGTATGGGACACGACATTCCAACGCACTACGCCGAATCGAAAAGGAGTCGGCCACTGATTGCGCTCCTTCCGTGGTATTCATTACGGCGGCAATCTCACCAGCACGAATGGCATCGACAATATGTGGCGATCCTTCCTGCACTTTATTGACAACTTCTACCGTCAGCCCGGCCTTGTGCAAGTACGCTGCCGTGCCACGTGTGGCCACTACCGAAAAGCCACTCTCAATCAACTGACGAGCAACAGGCAATAACGCATCTTTGTCATGATCTCGTACGCTAAGAAAGGCTTTTCCTTGTACCGGCAAGATCGTTCCTCCGGCAATTTGCGACTTGGCAAAAGCCATCGCAAATGACTCATCGATTCCCATCACCTCGCCGGTGGACTTCATCTCCGGTCCTAAAATCGTATCCACCCCAGGGAACTTAATGAACGGAAAGACCGCTTCTTTGACACTTACGTATGTTGGCACCACTTCTTGGGTAAATTCGAGTTCACGCAAAGTCTTCCCGGCCATAACCCGTGCTGCCATTTTTGCCAGTGGAACGCCGATCGCTTTGCTGACGAACGGAACGGTTCGTGAGGCACGCGGATTCACCTCTAGGACGTAAATTGTCTCGCCCTTCACGGCAAACTGAATGTTCATCAATCCCACAACACGGAGTTCTTTTGCCAGGCTCACCGCCTGCTGACGGATGTCATTTTGGACTTTTTGCGAGAGTGACCGGGGCGGCAAGGAACAGGCACTATCACCGGAATGAACGCCCGCCAGTTCGATGTGTTCCATGATTCCGCCGATGACTACTTCTTGGCCGTCGCTGATGGCATCAACGTCAACTTCGGTGGCATCATCAAGAAATTTATCGACCAACACGGGATGTTCAGGCGAAGCGGACACCGCCTCACGCATGTAGCGCTTGAGACTCTCTTCGTCATAGACAATTTGCATCGCCCGACCACCGAGTACATAAGACGGGCGGACCAGCACGGGATACCCAATCTCCCCGGCAATGCGTAACGCTTCCTCCAGTGAACGCGAAGTTCCACTCGGCGGCTGCAACAATCCCAGTTTGTCGAGCACTTCCTTGAACCGTTCGCGGTCTTCCGCGCGATCAATGGAGTCCGGCGAGGTCCCAAGAATAGGAACACCGGCACGCTCAAGCGGCACCGCGAGTTTGAGCGGGGTTTGCCCGCCGAATTGCACGATCACTCCTTCGGGTTTTTCCTCACGAATAATACTCAGCACATCTTCGAGAGTCAGCGGTTCGAAATAGAGCTTATCCGAGGTGTCATAATCGGTACTCACCGTCTCTGGATTGCAGTTGACCATGATGGTCTCGAAGCCGTCTTCTTTGAGCGCAAAGGCGGCATGGACGCAGCAGTAGTCAAACTCAATCCCTTGGCCGATGCGGTTTGGTCCACCACCGAGAATGACGATCTTCCGACGCGTAGTTGGCTTGGCTTCATCCTCCCCTTCGTACGTCGAATAGAGATAGGGCGTGTGCGCAACAAACTCTGCCGCGCAGGTATCGACGGTCTTATACACTGGCACAATACCAGCCCGCTCTCGCCGGGTGCGGATGTCAGTCTCACTACACCCAAGCAAGCTAGCAAGGCGAACATCGGAAAAGCCCATTTGTTTCGCAGTCCGTAATCCTTCTGGACTCTGGACTCTGGACTCTGGACTCTGGACCTCCTCTTCAAAGCGAACAATCTGTGCGATGTTCTCTAAGAACCAGGGGTCGATCTTGGTAATCTGATACAACTCCTCAACGCTCATTCCTAACCGCAGAGCATCGGCGACGTACCAAATTCGCTCCGCGTTGGGTGTTCTTAATCGCTCCTGTATTTTCTCCAATTGTTCTTGACTCCGAACTCCGAACTCCGAACTCCGAACTTTTTCTTCAAATCCATAACTACCGATTTCCAGCGATCGTAGCGCCTTCTGCATCGACTCCTTGAACGTCCGACCAATCGCCATCGCTTCGCCGACCGATTTCATCTGTGGACCGAGCGTATCGTTCGTCTGCGGGAATTTGTCGAACGTAAAGCGTGGAATCTTCACGACTACGTAGTCAATCGTCGGTTCAAAACAGGCGGGCGTCTCACGGGTAATGTCGTTGGGAATTTCGTCTAATGTGTAGCCGACAGCTAACTTGGCCGCGATCTTGGCAATGGGAAAACCTGTGGCCTTACTGGCCAGCGCGGAGGAGCGAGAGACGCGAGGGTTCATCTCGATAATGACCATCCGCCCAGTATCGGGATGCACAGCAAATTGAATGTTCGAACCACCCGTATCCACCCCAATCTCACGAATGATACGCAACGCTGCATCACGCATGATCTGATATTCTTTGTCGGTCAGCGTCTGTGCCGGAGCAACGGTGATCGAATCGCCCGTATGCACCCCCATTGGATCAAGGTTCTCAATCGAGCAGATGATCACCACGTTGTCTTTACCATCGCGCATCACTTCGAGTTCGAACTCTTTCCACCCGGCAATCGACTCTTCAACCAGAATCTCGTGTGTTGGCGATGCCTCCAGCCCCCATTGGACCAGATTGCGGAACTCGCTCAGCGACTCAACAATGCCACCACCGCTGCCACCTAACGTTCGCGACGGGCGAATAATCAGCGGCAAGCCCAATTCTTGGCGAATCGCTTCAGCTTCTGCTAACGAGCGTGCATACCCACTGCGCGGCAGATCAAGGCCGATTTTCTCCATCGCCGCTTTGAAGAGATTGCGGTCTTCTGCTTTCTTGATCGCTGGTAGTTTCGCACCGATGAGTTCCACCCCATACCGATCCAACACTCCCGCCTCGGCTAAATCAATCGCGAGGTTAAGACCCGTTTGTCCACCGATTGTTGGCAGAAGGGCATCCGGTCGTTCTTGCGCGATAATTTTTTCGACCACCTCAACCGCCAGTGGTTCGATATACGTACGGTCAGCAAAGCCGGGGTCGGTCATAATTGTCGCCGGGTTCGAGTTCACCAAAATAACACGATACCCCTCTTCCTTAAGGGCTTTACAGGCTTGGGTGCCAGAGTAGTCGAACTCGCAGGCCTGCCCGATGACAATTGGGCCGGAACCAATGAGGAGAATGGAGTGCAGGTCAGTGCGTTTAGGCATGTGTTTCTCGTAGAGAGAGGTGATGAAGAGAGATCCCGCTTCCCTCTCTGTCGCTCCTCTCTGTCTTCAAGAGCTGAAAGCTGATGGCTGACGGCTGAACGCTTACCTTACCTGTCACCTGTGACCTATCCCCTTTCCTTCTGTTGCGCCATCAACTGCGTGAAGCGTTGAAACAAGTAGTCTGCATCGTGCGGTCCAGGAGATGACTCTGGGTGATACTGCACCGAGAACAAGGGATACTCGGTGTGGCTCAGCCCTTCGACCGTATTGTCGTTCAAGTTGATATGAGTAATTTCCGCTTTTCCCTGTAATGAATTCACGTCGACACAAAAACCGTGGTTTTGGGTAGTGATCTCGACTTTGCGAGTTTTCATATCCATAACGGGATGGTTGCCACCACGGTGACCAAATTTGAGTTTGTACGTCTTACCCCCAAGCGCGAGTCCCATAATCTGATGACCCAAGCAGATACCGAACATCGGCACCTTGTCGACGAGAGCCGCCACGTTCTCACGGGCATAGGGGACAGCATCCGGGTCACCCGGTCCGTTTGAAAGAAACACACCATCCGGGCTCATCGCTAGCACTTCTTTTGCTGGGGTCGAGGCAGGCACGACACGCACCTGACAGCCCGCTTCCACTAAATTTCGCAAAATGTTGAACTTAATACCGAAGTCATAAGCAACGACGAAAAACGTGGAGCGTGGAGCGTGGAGCGTGGAGCGTAAAGCGACATCCGATTCTTGTTCTGGTCCTTCTCGCTCTACGCTCTTCGCTCTACGCTCTCCGTATTCTATTCCCTGTTCTTCCCTATGGCCTAAAGCCTGAATCCTATAGCCTTTTCCCAGCTCCCACCGCCCCTGAGTCCAATCATACGGCTCGGTGCAGGTGACTTCTTTCACCAGATCACATCCCACTAAACTTGGGGCAGCCTTGGCTTTCGCTATCAGCCGGTGTGGATCGAGGTCAACGGTCGAAATCACCCCTTGTTGAGCACCGTGGTCACGGAGGCGGGAGACCAATGATCGGGTATCGAGGCCTTGGATACCAACGATATGATGTTCGCGCATGTACTGCGCGAGGCTTTTCTGCGCACGCCAATTACTCGGTCGCTCCCAATACTCTTTGACAATGAACCCTTCGATGAAGGGCCGACGTGACTCCACATCCTCGGAGTTAATGCCAACATTGCCAATCTCAGGATAGGTCATCGTCACGATCTGCCCTTTATAAGACGGATCGGTGAGAATCTCCTGATAGCCGGTCAGGGAAGTATTGAAAACGACTTCACCGACCGTTTCACCTTCGGCGCCGAAGGCCATGCCAGTGAAGACCGTTCCATCTGCAAGGGCAAGGAGTGCTTTCATGCTTTGAGCTTTCAGCGATCAGCGGTCAGCTTTCAGTAAAATGGAATAAGAGTCTGTCCGAAACCTAATCCCTAATCCCCAACCCCTAACCCCTGCTTTCATACACCACCCGCCCCTCCACCATCGTCAACACAATCTTCCCTTTCATTTCCCATTGATCAAAGGGCGTATTCTTACTTTTCGAGCGGAGTTTCACTGGGTTGACTTTCCATGTCCCAGTCGGATCGAACATCACTACATCGGCAGGAGCACCAAGCGAAAGGGTACCGTATGGCAGACCTAAAATTCGCGCTGGGTTCACGGTCAGTTTTCGGACCGCCTCGGCAAGCGACAGAATACCCGATTCCACCAATTTCAATGTCAGAGGTAACGCTGTCTCTAATCCCACAATACCGTTGGCGGCCTGGTCGAACTCGACTTCTTTTTCATCGCGATGATGCGGCGCATGGTCGGTTGCAATGGCATCAATCGTTCCGTCACGCAGTCCTTCTTGCACTGCCGCAACATCTTCGGCCAGACGTAAAGGCGGAGCCATCTTGGCGTTAGTGTTGTAGCCGTCTACTGCTTCTTCAGTCAGCGAAAAATGATGTGGTGTGGCTTCGGCAGTCACCGGCAGTCCTTCGGCCTTTGCCTGACGCACCAATGCCACAGCGCCGTTGGTACTAAGATGAGCAACGTGCACCCGCCCACCAGTCAGCCGTGCTAAGGTAATGTCCCGTGCGACCATCACATCTTCCGCCGCATTGGGAATGCCACGCAAACCCAAACGTACTGCCGTTGGCCCTTCGTTCATCACACCACCCGCGGCAAGCTGAAGGTCCTCTTCGTGCACACTTATCGGAACATTAAACATCGAACAGTATTCGAGCGCCCGGCGCATCAGATTGGCATCCATTACAGGCCGACCGTCATCCGAGATAGCAATTGCCCCAGCTTCGAGCATTTCACCGATTTCCGCTAACTCCTCACCTTTGAGCCCCTTCGACAATGCCCCAATGGGAAACACCCGTGCCAGGTTAGCCGCACGGGCACGTTCAAGAATGTAGCGCGTCACCGCGCCGTTATCGTTGATCGGATTAGTATTGGCCATGCACGCGACAGCAGTGAACCCACCCGCAACAGCGGATTGTGTCCCTGTGAGCACGGTTTCTTTATACTCATATCCCGGCTCGCGGAGATGAACGTGCATATCAATCAAGCCCGGAGCGATGATCAGTCCACGCGCGTCAATCTGTGTTGCTTCAAGGCCGCGAAAGCGACCAGGCAGTTCCACCGCATGAACAACCCCGTCTTCAATCAAGAGGTCGCGTGCGGCATCAAGGTTGTTCGCCGGGTCGATCACGGTTCCGTTGGCAATAACGATGCGCATATTTGTTCACGCTGCTGCTTCATCTCTCACCGTCGGCTCCACTTCAACCACCTCCTGGGTCTGAGTCGTTAAGAGATAGAGAATCGCCATCCGCACGGCGACCCCGTTCGTCACTTGGTCGAGAATCACCGAGTACGGACCATCAGCCACAGTAGAGTCGATTTCCACACCGCGATTCATTGGCCCAGGGTGCATAATCAGCACGTCGGGCTTTGCCTCAGCCAACGCCGCCAGTGAGATGCCGAAGCGCCGGGAGTATTCTTCTGTACTCGGGAAAAAGTTACGTGCTTGCCGTTCACGTTGCAGCCGGAGCGCCATCACCACGTCTGCTCCGGCCAGCCCTTGTCGCAAATCTGTATGTAATTCCACTCCCCACGAACGGAATTCGGCAGGGAGTAACGTGCGGGGACCAATCAAACGGACTTGCGCACCCAGCGTAGTCAGCGCCAGCATATTTGATCTTGCCACCCGGCTATGCAGGACATCACCAACGATCGCTACTGTGAGACCAGCAATTGAGCCTTTCCGTTCTCGGATGGTAAGGAGGTCCAACAGCGCCTGGGTCGGGTGCTCATGGGTGCCATCACCGGCATTGATGACCGGGCAGTCCACCAGTCGTGCCAAGAAATGCGGCGCACCTGAAGAAGGATGACGAATCACAATCGCCGCCGGACGCATAGCCACAAGATTTCTTGCCGTATCCAGTAACGTCTCACCTTTGGTCACACTACTGGCGGACGCCGTGATGTTGATAGCATCCGCTGACAACCGTTTGGCTGCAATTTCAAACGAGGTCCGCGTCCGCGTACTGGACTCGTAAAAAAGGTTGATAATCGTTTTCCCTCGTAGCGTGGGGACCTTTTTCACCTCGCGTTCGGAGATTTCCCGGAACGACTCTGCGGTGTCGAGAAGAAACAGCAGTTCTTCTTGAGTCAATCCGGCAATGCCGAGGAAATGGCGCTGGGTAAACATCACACTGGCCCTCCTCACTCGATCACAACCTCATCGGTCCCTTCACGCTCGCTCAACCGGACATGCACATGCTCACTGCGCGCGGTCGGCAAATTTTTCCCGACATAGTCAGGACGAATTGGCAGTTCACGATGACCGCGATCGACCAACACGGCAAGCTGAATGCTGCGCGGGCGGCCAAAATCAATCAGAGCATCCATCGCTGCGCGTATAGTTCGACCGGTATAAAAAACGTCATCCACCAGTACGATCCGCGTATCATCAACGCTGAACGGGATATGAGTTCCTCGTACCTCCGGTCGGGTGCGCTTGCGACCGACATCGTCCCGATACAATGTGATGTCGATTTCACCGCAGGGGATCTTCACACCTTCCTCCTCCTCAAGCTTAGCCGCAAGCCGTCGGGAGAGGTCCACGCCTCGCGTATGAATCCCCACCAAAGCCAGGTGATCCGTTCCCTGGTTTTTTTCTAAAATCTCGTGGGTAATACGCGTGAGCGCCCGACGAATCGCTTCCCCATCAAGAACCACACGTGCAGCTTTTTTTGCCATCAGTAAATAAAAAAACGGCCTCCCCGCTCATGCAGGAAGGCCGTAGAAATAGTGTCCAGTTTCGTCGTCAGTGTTTTCTTCACCCTTCCTAACCTCGCGGGGCTAGATTAAAAGGCATGTTTGTCTTAGCGACCTTCGAGGGTGCTGTCAATACAATTGCAAATAACGAAGCGTATTCATTACCCACAGACCAATCGTTCCGTCATTCCAGCGCAAGCTGGAATCCAGGCGGAATCAGTCTTGTGCTCAGAGAAGGAACCTATAGCTCCCTTGACCTCTTGCCCAGAAGAGGCTTTCTTGAGGGAAATATATTTTCACGTTCAGACAATCCTAGAGAAAGGACAACGTATGAAAGACGGATTTCGTGTGATCGACAGCGACCTCCACGTCATTGAGACGGGAGAGATCTACGAGAAATATCTCGACGACAAGTATCGCGACAAAATGCCGAACTATCTCGGCCTAAGCCCAACCAACTTCCCGCATTGGGATGTCCAGGGGCAGATGATCCCACCCTGGGCACTGTCGGAAGATGTAGTGAAAGCCCAGCAGTTTCTCGATGCCCCAACGGAACACATGTACAAGTCTGTGCGTGAGAGGGGATACGATGCCGACTCCACCTTGAAAGCGATGGATGCCGAAGGCATCGACATCGGTGTCGTCTATCGGACGTTTGCTCACATGGTGGTCTCGATTGACGATCTACAACCAGCCTATGCCACGGCCTACTGTGCAGCCTTTAACGATTGGTTAGCAGACTACTGTAATATCAGTCCCAAGCGACTCAAAGCCGCCGCCATATTGCCTTTGCATGATCCCGAACTCGCTGCCGCAGAAGCCCGCCGTGCGGTCGAAAAGAAAGGCCATGTCGGGGTCATCTTAATGCCAATGCCGATTAAAGATCGTTACTTTCATTCGCCCGAATGCGACGTGTTATGGAAAGAAATCACCCGCTTGAATGTTCCCCTTGCTTTTCACGGCACCAGCGGTGGCGCATCCAAGGATTACGTCAGCAACCGCTTCCGAGGAAAACCAAACTTCCGCACGCAAAACCATGCCTCAGCGTTTCCACTGGAACTCATGCTCGCCATGAGTGCGATGATTGTCGGTGGCGTGCTAGAACGTTTCCCCATGCTCCGGGTTGGATTTCTTGAAGGCAACTGCGGTTGGCTGCCGTGGTGGTTGCATCGACTTGATGACCAGTGGAAGAAATACGGCGGAGGCGAAAAAATCAAACTGTCATTGAAGCCGAGTGAGATTTTCCGCCGCCAGTGTTTCATCGGCACCGATGTGGACGAAGACTTGCTGAAAGTCGTCGTCGATGAAATTGGTGATGATAACATTGTCATGTCTGTCGATTATCCGCACGCCGATGGTCCTTTCCCAAATGGGATTAAGACCTTTCTCGATCTGCCCGGTGTGAGCAAGGAAGCGAAGCGAAAGATTATGTGGGGGAATTGTTTGAAATTGTATGGCTTCACTGAGAGCCAGTTGCTGGCCGCCTAAATGTGAGTGTTCAGCTGTCAGCTTTACGCTATCGTCGCCCCGCACAAACTGACGGCAAGACACCTTGGGTCTGGAGGTTCGTATGACGACACCAGTAATGAATAGCGAAGGCTGGCCAGTGGTACTGCAAACCTGTCCGGCTTTCGACATGACTGACGAACAGTTTTATGAGTTCTGTCAACAGAACCGGGACTGGCGGATAGAACGAACTGCAGAAGGAGAACTGATCATCATGCCACCAGCCGGAGGGGAAACTGGGAATCGGAACGCACGTCTCAATGCTTTTTTCACCTTGTGGGCTCTTAACGATGGGACTGGAGAGTCATTCGACTCCTCTACTGGGTTCATCCTTCCTAATGGCGCGACGCGCTCACCAGACGCAACCTGGGTGAAGCGCTCACGTCTTGCGACACTGACTCCTGAGCAGAAAAAGAAATTTCTCCCACTCTGTCCAGACTTTGTCATCGAACTACGCTCACCCTCCGATAATTTGAAGACTGTCCAGGAGAAAATGCAAGAATATCTCACCAACGGTGCACAATTAGGGTGGCTGATCGACCCTCTTGAGCGACAGGTGTATGTCTATCGTCCAGGCATTGCGGTAGAGTGTCTCGACGATCCAGCGAGCATCTCCGGCGACCCTGAGTTACCGGGGTTCGTGCTTGACCTCACGCAGATTTGGAAAACGAATTTCTAGAGGAAAGAAGGAGCACAAATGAAATTTTCACTCTTTGACATTATGCACTGGCCCGGTGGCACTAACCCGACCGACTTCGACCCCGCACAGGCTGCTGAGGTCTATGACGCGCGTATGGACGAATATATCCATGCCGAAGATCTCGGTTTCGACACTGTCTTCTTCGGCGAGCATCATTTTACGGCATATTCGATCACGCCATCACCGAATCTGCTGATCGCGGCGCTCTCACAGCGCACCTCGCGCATTCGCATCGGCGTAATGATTAACGTCTTGCCATTTCATGATCCACTCCGCCTCGCGGAAGAAGGAGCCATGTTAGATTTACTGACTCATGGTCGCCTGGAGTTCGGGATTGGTCGTGGGGTGGATGAGCAAGAGTTCGTGCGTCAATGTATGCCTTACCCTGAAGCGCGGCCCCGATTCGAGGAAGGGCTCGACCTGATTCTGCAAGCCTGGCAGCAGCCGGAGTTTGAGTTCACTGGCAAGTTTCGTAAAGTCGGTCGCGCTACTATCTGGCCGCGTCCACTGCAAAAACCTCATCCGCCGATCTGGGTCACGGCACTCAGTCCGGACACCATCGTGTGGACGGCGAAGAAGGGCTATCCGATGGCGAGCGCGTTCCTCCCACCGAGTATTACCAAACAGCGCTTTGACTTGTACCGTCAAGTTGCCGCTGAGGCTGGTCACAACGTCGGGCCAGGGCATACTGTGCAGATGCGTACGATCTTCGTTGCAGACACTGACGAGGAAGCCCGTAGGGTTGCCGAAGGGCCGCTCAATCACCTGTTCCGTCTGTTCATTCCTCATGCCGTACCAAAAGACTTGAACACGTTGCCTGCGGATTATGCGTACTACAAAGAGTTCTTCCGTCCCTTTGTCGGCGCGGCGATGTCCTATGATGATGTGATCAGTAATGGAATCCTCGTTGTTGGGAGCCCAAAGACGGTTGCACGACGCTTAGCCGAACAGGCGGAGGAAACCGGCACTGGTCACTTCTTGTGCTGGATGAACTTCGGCAGTTTGACGCAGCAGCAAGTGTTACGTTCAGAAGAACTCTTCGCCAAAGAAGTCATTCCTCAGCTCAAGGAAATGAACAATGGCGTGCAAGAACAAGCAGCATAACAGGAAGGATGGAGGGCAATGCGCAGAGGAGAAAACATGTCACGCAGTAACGAAATTCTCTTCTTCTGGTTCGGTGAACCACGGGACGACAAAGCCTATTATGACGAGTGGCATTCCCGCTGGTTCAATGCGAATCCACAATTTGACCAAGAAGTGCGCGAACAGTTCATGGAAGACTACCGCAAGGCTGCGGCCCAGCAACTGGAAGATTGGCGGAGCGAACCTTGCTCAGGGCTTGCCCTCGTTCTCCTGCTCGATCAGTTTCCGCGCAACATGTTTCGTGGCCAATCACAAGCGTTCGCAACTGATGCGTTGGCACGTGAGGCAGCATGCCAGTTGATGCAAAACGGCTTTGATCGCCAACTGCTGCCGGTTGAGCGCTCCTTTGTGTATATGCCATTCATGCACAGTGAAATCCTCGCAGACCAACACGAGTCGGTTCGGCTTTTTCAGCAACTCGCTCAAGAGCGCGACTACCTCAACTCCGTCACGTATGCGATTCGGCATCAAGAAGCGATAAAACGCTTCGGCCGCTTTCCACACCGCAATCTCATCCTCGGTCGCGTGAGCACTCCTGAAGAAACAGCATTTCTCTCACAGCCGGGTTCGCCGGTTTAGAAGTCCTGACTATCGGCCTATGTAAATTTGTTTTCTTTCTTCTCTTGTCGTTACTCAGAAAGGCGGTTAATACAGAGAGGGTGGACAGCAGAAGGGAATTTCTCTGGCGTCTTGAGACTTACACTGAAGTCAATAAATTTTATCCATAGTGGAGGAGGGATAATATGCGTCGTCTTCTTATTGCGAGTACTCTCACCGTTACTCTTGGTCTTCCGGTGTTCGGGCGAGCTGCGATGTATGAGATCGACTCAGCTCATACGAGTGCCCAGTTTGCCATTCGCCATCTCATGGTCTCTACCGTTCGTGGAGATTTCCGCAAGGTGACCGGCACCGTCAATCTCGATGAGAAAGATGTGACCAAGTCGATGATCGAGGCTACTATTGATGTCGCGTCGCTCAACACCGGCAATGAAAAGCGGGATGAACATCTGCGTAGTCCAGACTTTTTTGATGTAGCAAAGCACCCAACGATGACGTTCAAATCCAAAAAAGTCGAGAAGACTGGAGAAGGGAAATACAAAGCTACCGGAGAGTTGACGCTCCGCGGCGTCACCAAGGAAGTCGTGCTTGACTTTGAAGGTAGTTTGACTCCAGTCAAGGATCCCATGGGCAAGACCCGTATCGGTGGCATGGCCACAACCAAGCTCAACCGCAAAGACTTCGGGATTGCCTGGAACAGGGCCTTGGAAACGGGTGGTGTCGTCGTTGGTGATGAAGTCAGTATCACCATCGATACCGAGTTGACGCAGCCCCAAGCCGCAGCAGACGCGGCGGCAACGACGGTGACTGGAGCGGTACAGCAGGCCACCGACAAAGCCATCAACAAAGTGATGGATAAAGCAACGGATAAGGCGCTTGATTCCGTGCTGGGCAAATAAACGTGACGGGGCGAGGTCGTCTCGCCCCTACCCCGCTTTCTGCTCTTTTTTCTCTCCATGTATCGTCTTCGGCGACCCCAGCCATCCCCTGCGATAGAAGAACAGTAGTTGTCCTACGGCCACGGACAACATCAACAGCAGTGAGAGTGGATATCCCCAAGACCAGTTCAATTCAGGCATGTTCCACGGCGAGATCTCCGTGTTGAAGTTCATCCCATAGATTCCGGCGATGAACGTGAGGGGGATGAAAATCGTCGCGATCACCGTCAACACCCGCATAATCTCGTTGGTTCGATTACTTACGCTGGAAAGATAAATATCGGTGAGGTCGGCTCCAAGCTCTCGATAGGTTTCTACGAGATCAATAATCTGCGTAACATGGTCGTAGCAGTCGCGGAGATAGATGCGCGTTTCCGACGATATTCGTGGGGTTTCCTCGCGCAATAAGGTACCCAAGGTTTCGCGCTGTGGCCAGACCGCGCGACGCAAAGTCAGGAGGTCTCGCTTGATCGCATGGATGCGGGCAATCGTGTCAGGCAAAGGTTTCCTGACGATTTCATCTTCGAGGTCTTCAAGCCGCTCGCCATACTGTTCGAGAATCGGGAAATAGGCATCTACCACCGCATCAAGCAACGCATAGGCAAGATAATCGGGCCCAGCCTCATGAATCCGCCCTCCTTTCTTACGAATCCGTTCTCGAACAAGACCCAAACAATCGCCCGGTACTCCCTCTTGGAACGTTAAGATAAAATTCTTCCCCAAAAACAGACTCAATTGCTCGGTTTCGAGTTGCTCATCGCTCCACACCATCCGCGTCACGATGAACAGATGATCCCCATACTGCTCAACTTTTGGTCGTTGGTGAGTATGGAGCACATCTTCTAGTGCGAGCCGATGTAAGCCAAAGAAATCTCCGAGCTTGGTAACCGTTCCAGCATCACCAACCCCTTCAACATTTACCCAAGCCACAGGCCACTTTCCGACGAAGTCACGAATCTGCTGAGGGTCAGATACGCTCTGTTCGACAAAGTCTTGCGGACTATACGCCAGCACGGTCACCACCGACCGTGGGGCTGACGGATCGGTTACCAGTGTCCCCGGAGGTGTTCCTGGCGGCGTCCGGCGACGAAAGGCCTTGGACTTGCGTTTCTTGTGTTTCGACGGAGCGACTACGTCATGTTGATTCATGCTCCTTCCTTCCACATCCGGCGAAGAGCCGGTACTGAGTGACGGGCAGTTTGGCAGAACCCCACGGGAATGTCATTTTGAGCCGGAGCTCAGCAGAGGCGAAGAATCTCTTTTCTAAGCGCGTTGGACCGAGAGATTCTTCGGCCTGCGGCCTGCTCAGAAACAAAATGCCCACCCTGTACCACACCCCCTGGATTCCAGCTTTCGCTGGAATGACGAAAACGACACGCCCGTCATTCCGGGCAAGGCCGAAGGCCGCGACCCGGAATCCAGGAGTCCCCTGTTTTTGCCTCCACGCTTAGCGCCCGCGCTATGGGCGACTCAGAATGACAGTGAGCGTGAGGTTACCGCTCAAGCCGAAACGTAAAACTGAACCACTACTCAGTACCGGGGGATTTCCACGTTCCTCGCCAGGAAGTGTAGCATGTTCCCCTGTTCTCTCTATAATTGCGTGTGACAATGCCGTATTTTTCTCCTCCTCATGTTTACCCCGCGAAAACCGTCTGTTGAAGCCATCCGCCACTTCATTCGTCATCAGGATGATCAACTTTTTTCCTACCCGTTTGTCGGTGTAACTCAAGAGACTCCTCCTCCTGGTTATAATGTTGACCACAATCGCGTTCAACTCGGCACAGGGCAAGACACCTTCGAGCGCGCCAAGGCTGCACTCCGGCGGTGGGAGATGTTCAATCTCGGTTGGTTACAGCTTTACTGGCCGGACGTACCGATCACGGTGAATTCGACGGTCGCCGTCGTTGCCCGCGCGTGCGGGCTGTGGGTTACCAATGCGTGTCGGATTGTCTATGTCCGAGAAGAGACGGGACCGCTGGAAACGTTTGGCTTCGCCTACGGCACGCTTCCAGCGCATGTCGAACGTGGCGAAGAGCGATTCTTGGTCCAGTGGGACCACAGTGATGACTCGGTCTGGTACGACCTGCTCGCCATATCCCAGCCGAATCATATTCTCGCGCGGTTGGGGTATCTTTATGTGAGGCACCTACAGCGACGCTTCGCGCACAATTCGCTGCAGGCAATGCAACGGGCGACAAAGTGAGTTTCTCTCGCATTCCTCTGATCATCATCCTGAGGTTAGGCGTATGTTACGAATCATTGCCCTCCTCTTGAGGTACCCTTAGCATCAGTTCGACTGCTTGTTTCAGTTCCGGCACATCGCGCCGAGTAATATCCCAGACTGCTTCCAGGTCAATACCGAGGTAATCGTGCACTAAGATGTTGCGAAATGCAGCGATCTTTCGCCACTCAACGTCCGGCTGGGTTGCTTTCACCGCGTCGGACAACCGCTGCGTCGATTCGGCCATGACTTGGAGGTTCCGCAGGACCGCATCTTGAAGCGTATGCCCCGCCATGAATCGCTCCCGCCCCTCTGCGATATCTTCTTCAATGCGGCGGATACACTCCAGAATGTGACGCAAGTAGACCGTATCCTCTTTTTTCATAAGGGCACTGCGTCGCGCAACACACGGTCACGAAGGGCAGGATATAGAGCTTTCTCGGTTACAATCTCCACTCGGCGTCCTAGAATCTCTTCTAAATCGAGGACTAGTCCAGCAGGAAACCACGATGTCGTCACAGGGCCTTTGTCAATGAGGAAGTCAATGTCACTATCAGGATCAGCTTCACCTCGCGCTATTGAACCAAACACGCGGATATTATAAGCACCGTGCTTGGCGGCAATACGCTGGATGTCCTCCCGCTTCTGTTGTAATAATTCTAGCGATGTCATTATTTACCTCTTAGCTCCGTGATGACCACATTGGAACTTCAATTCCATCATGAACTGTCGTTACTACGCTATGCCTTCCCTCAATGACCCAATGACTCAATCTCTCAATGATTCAATTCCTCGATTAGCGCTTTCGCCTCTTGCAAATCCTTCGTGTCGAACCCTTCAGTAAACCAATTGTAGACCTCAGACAACAGCTTGTGTGCTTCGGTCCGCTTGTCTTGCTGCTGCCAGAGTCGCGCGAGACTCACGGTGGCGCGCAGCTCCAGCGATTTTGCCTGCTGTTTCTGGGCAATGCTGATGGCCTTCCAGAAACATTCCTCAGCCTCTTTGACCCTAGACTCTGGACTCTGGACTCTAGACTGGGCGAGCGTAAGCTCGCCACGCAGCCGATACAGCTCCGCCTCATAGAAACGCTCTCCATTCTTGTCCACTAGCGCCAGTGCTTCGGCTAGTACAGTAAGCCCCTCTGCCACTTGTCCTACCTTTCCACACCCCTCAGCCAACAGGGCAAGAAAATACGGTACCATGTTACTTGCCCCAGTGGCTCGAAGGTCGGCAAGGCCCAGGCGCATTTGTGTAATGCCT
>Ga0187892_10005276_pt1 | contig 20485 bp, 18 predicted proteins | sample MA1701073metaG_FD_139345 | JGI IMG/M metagenome (GOLD analysis project Ga0187892, IMG submission 139345) | Bio-ooze microbial communities from a basaltic lava cave in the Kipuka Kanohina Cave System on the Island of Hawaii, USA - MA170107-3 metaG ... | reverse complement strand
GCGTAATCGATGCCGATGCGTTTTCCGACGGCGATTTGGTCGTCGTTAAATGATCGATAATTTTCGAGCCAAACCTTGTCGCCGCTTAAATCCGCGCAGTTTAGCGAGCGGTCGATGTTCATCGCGATGCAGAGTTTGCCGGGGCCGGAGGTTAGGTTTTTGTCCTGCAAGCGCCCAGTCGCTATCGCTCCCGGTTTTGACTTTTTCTTGTCGCGCCGCAAGCGCATAATTTCGATGCCTTCGACAGGTTCGACGGCGCGGATGAGGATGGCGTGCGGGTGATCGAGCGGTCCGGTGACGACGTTGAATTGGTTATACATCCCGTAAACAAAGAAAACATAAACGTGCCCGGCTCGGCCATACATAACCTCGTTACGCGGCGTTCGGCGACCGCCGTAAGAATGTGCGGCGCGGTCTTCGATGCCGAGATAGGCTTCGGTCTCGACGATCATCGCGGAGACGCGTCGACCTTTTTCGTCCACGGTGACGAGCAGCTTGCCGAGAAGTTCGCGGGCGACGGCGAGGGTGTCGTCGCGCGTGTAAAATTTTCTCGCGAGCTTCATACAACTTTTGTTCATCGTCCTGAGTCGAAAATTTGCTAATATCTCACCCAGCACGATCTATGAACCGGATTTCGGCCATTTTTACAATTCTAATTTTAGCTTTGTCCGCGGCGGCGCAAAAACCGGACGACGTTCTCGCGACGGCGACGAATCACGTTTTTCGTCTCAGCGATCTTTCCGAACAGACAAAGGCTGCGGCGGCGTCGATGTCGGCGACGATCGCGAAAGCGCGCTCGACATTGTTTGAACAGATGATAAATCAGCGGCTTGTCGAGCTCGAAGCAAAGGCGCTCGGCAAATCGACGTTCGCTCTTATCGCCGCCGAAAAAGCAAAGGTCGCACGCCCGACCGAAGCCCAGATCAAGGCCGTTTACGATGCGAATCGCGCGGCACTCGGCGACAAAACTCTCGAACAATCTCGCAAACAGATTGCCGCTTTTCTTCGCGCCGAGCCCGAGCAGAAAGCTGTTATGGCTCTGGTTAGGCGGCTGCAGATCAAATACAAACCGCTCGCAGGCAAAGACGTAAATTCAAAAAATCTCACGCCCACAGATGTCGTTGCGACGATCGCGGGCAAACCGATCGCGGCAAAAGAGTTTGAAAATTTTGCACGCGTCAAACTTTTTGAGATAAACGCGAACCTTGCCGACCTTATCGCTCACGACCTGCACGACAAGATCTACAACGCACTCATCAGCGTCGAGGCGAAGACCGCTAACCTCGACGCAGGTTCGTTCATCGCGCGCGAGATCACGAACAAGTTGAAGGATTTCAGCGATGACGAACGCGCCGGTCTCGAATCTGCGCTTTATAAACGCCTATTCGACAAATACAAAGTTAATATTTTGCACAAAGAGCCCGAAGCTCTCGTCGAACAAGTTTCCGCCGACAACGATCCTGCGGTCGGACCGACGGACGCACCGGTGACGATAATTATGTTCAGCGATTTTCAATGTTCGGCGTGCGCCGCGACGCATCCGATTCTGAAAAAAGTGATCGCCGAGTATGAAGGCAAAGTTCGCTTTGTCGTGCGCGATTTTCCGCTCGAGTCGATTCACGAAAACGCTCTCGTCGCCGCACGAGCAGCGGCCGCCGCCAACGCGCAGGGCAAATTTTTTGAACTCATCGACATTCTTTATAACAGGCAAGACGCGCTCGATGTTGCCAGCTTAAAAAAATACGCCGCCGAAATTGGTTTGAACGCGGCGCAATTTGAGATAGACTTTAATTCGCCGCAGACCGCCGCCGAGATTCGCAAAGACATGACAGACGGCGAGGCTCTCGGCATTAATTCGACGCCGACGATCTTTGTAAACGGCCGCCGCGTGCGACACCTGTCGCTCGACGGTTTGAGAGCGGCGATCGAACGCGCTATGGCAAAGTAATTTTATGCGCTTGATGATTGTAATTCTGACATTAATGCTGTGTTTTGCTTGCTCGGACGGCGCAAATAACGCACCGGTTAACACGACAAAACCCGCAAACTCCGCGAAGTCACCGCCGCTGCCGGTTAGTGGTTACGAGGTCGTAAAAAGTTATCCGCACGACGGACAGGCGTTTACGCAAGGGCTGTTTTTTCACAACGGTTTTCTTTACGAGAGCACCGGTGAGGAAGGCAAATCGTCGATTCGAAAAGTCGAGATCGAGACTGGCAAGGTTTTGCAAAAGTGGGATCTGCCGAGTGATGAGTTTGGCGAAGGTGCGACGCTGATCGGCGACAAAATTTATATGGTCACGTGGAAGGATGGCGTCGGTCGAGTCTTTAATCTAGCCGATTTCAAAGTGCTGCAAGAGTTCTCATACATCGGCGAAGGCTGGGGACTGACGAGCGACGGCACGAACCTGATCATGTCGCAAGGAACTCACGTGCTCAAGATGATCAGCCCCGAAACTTTTCGTCAGACAAAAACAATTCCGATCATGCGCGAAGACGGTCAGCCGCTGATGAATATCAACGAGCTCGAATTCGTCAAAGGCGAGTTGTGGGCAAACATCTGGCATTCGGAACTTACCGAAGTACTCGGAAAACCGAACTACATCGCGCGTATTGATCCGACCGCTGGCAAACTCGTCGGCTGGATCGATCTCGCCAACATTTCGCCCGCGGATCAACGCGGCAACTCTGAAAACACGCTCAACGGCATTGCTTACGACGCGGCAAACGATCGCATCTTCGTCACCGGCAAAAAGTGGAAAAAACTTTACGAGATAAAAATAAAACCGCCGACGCAATGACCGAACAGGATCGCTTTTTTATGAAGCGAGCCATCGAGCTCGCGCAGATGGGCATCGAGATGAATCTCGGCGGGCCGTTCGGCTGCGTCGTTGTAAAAGATGGCGAGATCGTCGGCGAGGGCAATAATCAAGTTACTTCGACAAACGATCCGACCGCTCACGCCGAAGTGATCGCGATTCGCGAGGCGTGCAAAAAACTCGGTGCGTTTCAACTCGACGGCTGCGCGATCTACACAAGCTGTGAGCCCTGCCCGATGTGCCTCGGCGCGATCTACTGGGCACGGCCGGCAAAAGTTTATTACGCATGCACACGCGAAGACGCAGCAGCGGTCGGCTTTGACGACGATTTTATTTACACCGAACTGGAAAAGGCGAACTCAGAGCGCCAAATGGCTTTGACGAACTTGATGCGTGACGAGGCACTTGAGGTTTTTCACAGTTGGTCCGCAAAGCCGGACAAGATCGATTACTAACTTCTCACTTTTCACCTATCACTTATCACGTATTTCGGCAACTGTCTCCGGAATAAGTGATCGGTGATAAGTTATAAGGAATAAGGCAGGAGAGGCTTTTGTTGGAGTTCATCCTAAACGATCAGGACATTGCTACGGATCTGCCGTCGGGAACGACGGTGCTCGATTTTGTCCGCTATCACAAAGATCTAAAAGGAACAAAGATCGGCTGTCGCGAAGGCGATTGCGGTGCTTGCACAATTCTCGTCGGTGAATTGATCGATGACAACGTTCGCTATCGCACGATGACCTCGTGTCTAATGCCGCTCGCAAACGCCGCCGGCAAACACATCGTAACAATCGAAGGCATCAATCCCGCTGACGGTTCACTCACGCCCGTGCAGCAAGCGATGGTTGACGAAAACGGAACTCAATGCGGGTTTTGCACGGTCGGTTTTGTTATGTCGCTAACGGGATTTTGCCTAACGGAACGCGGACGCCCCCGTCCGCTACCGCAGCATGAAGGCATTCCAGGTTCATGTGAGAACGTTGACCCTGTCAAAGCTGCCATCTCGTCGATCGACGGCAATATCTGCCGCTGCACCGGCTACAAATCGATCGAACGCGCCGCGTGCAAACTTAGTGGTCAGTGGTCAGTGGACGGTGGTCAGAGTCACGCAATTTCTAACCTTCATCGTGCTATTGAATTTAAAAACGTGCCGTCCTATTTTTCGACGATTCCGATAAGGATGCGCGCGATAGCTGATGATCACCGACCACTGACTACTGACCACCGACCACTGCATCTCGTCGGCGGCGGCACCGATCTCTACGTCCAACGGCCCGATCAAATGGCCGAGTCAGAATCGACGCCTTTGTTTTACGACGAGCATATTCGCGGCATCCGTGACACCGGCGAATACATCGAGATCGGCGCCTCCGCAACCGTCACCGACCTTCTCGAATCGCCGGTGATGAACGCCACTTTCCCTAATCTTTACAATTATTTAAAGCTCGTCTCATCAACGCCGATACGCAACATGGCGACCTTGGGCGGCAACTTCGTCAACGCCTCGCCGATCGGCGACATGACCGTTTGGTTTCTCGCCCTCGACGCGGAGATCACATTAAGCTCCCCTCCTTACAAAGGAGGGGTGGCAGCCGCTTCGGCTGACGGGGTGGTTCTTTCGCAGCGAGCGCTCAAGCTTAAGGATCTCTACCTCGGTTACAAACAAATCGCCAAGCAACCCGACGAGATCATCACCACGATCCGTTTCAAAAAACCAACGGGCGATTTCCGTTTCAATTTCGAAAAGGTCTGCAAGCGCACTTATCTCGACATCGCAACAGTCAACACCGCGATCTCGATTTCATGCTCCCCTACTTACGAAGGAGGGGTGGCAGCGGCTTCCGCTGACGGGGTGGTTCTCTCCGACGCGCACGTCGCCGCCGGCGGCGTCGCACCGATTCCGCTTTATTTAAAAGAAACATCCGAGTTTTTGCGCGGCAAGACAGTAAGCGAGGAAACAATCGCCGCCGCAAACGAAATTATGCAGTCCGAGATCTCACCGATCTCCGATGTGCGCGGTACTGAGCAATACAAGCGCCTACTATTGCGCCAGTTATTCCGTGCCCATTTTGTAGAGATTTTTACCACCGAGATCACCGAGATCACTGAGAATCGACCTCGGTGATCTCTGTGCTCTCTATGGCTGAAAAAAATAAAAAACATCGACTCACATTCACACGTTCGAGGCGAGAGCGTTTATTTCGACGAAATTCCTGTCTTTCGCAGGACCGAAAGCTACAAGGGATTACTGCTCCGGCAGCTTGTCTGCGGACACATTTTTATGAGTTATCCGGCGAAAACACGGTATAATTGACGCATGAAAACTGTCCTAATCGAAGGTCAAAATGGCGACTTCACCATGATGCGCCACGGCAAGAATATCAAGGACATGGACCGCTCGTTCGACATCGAGTTCTGGCAGCGGCAGGGCGATGCTGCTATTTTTAATGCCGCCTGGGAACTTACTGAATTCTATCTCCGGTCAAAAGGAATAAATGAGTCCAGACTTCAAAGAAATCTTGTCCATTTTCAACGCACACGAGGTTAGGTATCTAGTTGTCGGCGCTTTTGCAGTCATGAAGTATTCCGAACCGCGTTACACAAAAGATCTGGATGTTTGGGTGGAAGCGTCTGATGCGAATGCCCGTCGCGTTTACGCCGCCCTCGCCGAATTTGGTGCGCCATTGTCCGAGGTCAGCGTTGCAGATTTCGCTTCTGAAGGCTTTTTTCAGATGGGACAACCGCCGGTGCGAATCGACATAATGATGTCAGTCGATGGAGTTGTTTTCGCCGATGCGTGGCCAAATCGTCAAAGCGGCGACTTTGATGGCATACCAGCCGTCTTCATCGGTCGAGATGATCTGTTAATCGCCAAGGCCGCTGCCGCCCGCCCTCAGGACATCATCGACATCCAGTCGATGAGCACTCCAAGACTTAAGCTTGAATAATATCGACTCATATTCACACGTTCGCGGCGAGAGCGTTTATCTCGACGACGTTCCTGTCGTTCGAGGGACGCTGTTCGCGTGTGTTTTTGATTCGCCGATTGCGCACGGAAACTTGAAATCAATTGATACGAGTGAGGCTGAAAAAAGTGCAGGCGTCGTTCGAGTTATCACGGCAAAAGACCTGATCGGCGAGAATCAGATCGGCGGCATCGTGCCGGACGAGCCTTTGCTGGCCGACGGTGAAGTGCATTTTGTCGGGCAGCCGATCGCGATCGTAGTTGCGGAAACCGAAGAACTTGCCCGCAAAGCCGCAAAGGAAATCCAAGTTCAGATCGAGCCGCTCGAGGTTGTGACCGACCCGCGGGTTGCGGCGGCTAATGAGAGTTTTATTGTTCCGCCGAAGAAGTTTGTGCTTGGCGACACGGCTGCGGCATTCAAAAATTGTGCACACGTTTTCGAGGGACGCACCGAGCAGAACGGACAGGAACATCTTTATATCGAAACGCAGGGCGCGTATGCCGTGCCGACGGAAAATGGCGGGCTGAAAATTTATTCTTCGACGCAAGGACCGACGGCGGTGCAGCGTGCCGTTTGTCGCGTGACAGGTTTGCCGATGCACAAAGTCGAGGTCGATGTGCACCGGCTCGGCGGTGGTTTTGGCGGCAAAGAAGATCAGGCGAATGCGTGGGCCGGTATTTGCGCGGTCGCGACGCAAATCACCGGAAAGCCTGTGAAATACGCGCTTCATCGAATGGAAGACATGCGTATGACCGGCAAGCGGCATCCGTATTCGTCCGATTACAAGATCGGTCTCGACGCTGATCTGAAGATCGTCGCCTACGAAGCGAGCTTTTATCAGAACGCCGGTGCAGCGTGCGATCTCTCGCCGCCGGTGCTCGAACGCACGCTGTTTCACTGCACTAATTCGTATTTCATTCCGAACGTCACGGCGACCGCGTATTGTTGTCGCACAAATCTGCCGCCGAACACGGCGTTTCGCGGCTTTGGCGGGCCGCAGGGAATGTTCGTAATCGAATCGGCGATCGCACACGCGGCGGAGAAACTTGGTGTCTCGGCGGCTGAGATTCAACGCGCGAATTTGCTAAACGACGGCGACGAGTTTCCGTATGGCCAACTCGCCGAGAGCGAAGCCGTCACGTCTTGGACGCAGGCAGACAAAAGTTACGATCTTGCGAAATTGCAAAGTGAGGCTGAGAAATTCAACGCGTCGTCAAAATATTTTAAGAAAGGCGTTGCGACGATGCCGGTGTGCTTCGGCATCTCGTTTACAAAGACGCCGATGAATCAGGCTCGCTCCTTGGTGCACGTTTACACCGATGGCTCGGTCGCCGTCTCGACCGGCGCCGTCGAGATGGGACAAGGCGTGAATACAAAGATCGCGCAGGTCGCTGGGCGTGTGTTCGGCCTCGACATCGACGCAGTTAAAGTCCACACCACCAACACTTTACGGATAGCCAACACATCGCCGACCGCCGCGTCAGCCGCCGCCGATCTCAACGGCAAAGCGACGCAGATCGCGTGCGAGACGATTCGAAATCGTCTGTTCGAAGTCGCAAAAGACCTTGTTGAAGCTGCGAGTATCGACGACCTTTCGCTGAGAGATGGTTTTGTCAATCGAGACGGCGAAAAGACTTCTCTCGCATGGCAAACACTTGTCTTCGAAGCTCACCTTCAGCGAGTGAATTTAAGCGAGCACGCGCATTATGCGACGCCGGGAATTCATTTTGACTGGACTATCGCCAAGGGACATCCATTCGCGTATCACGTTTACGGAACTGCGATCGTCGGCGTAACGGTCGATTGTCTGCGCGGGCGTTACGAGATCGATTATGTGAAATGCTGTCACGATTTTGGCACGTCGATGAACACGGCTGTCGATCTCGGCCAGATCGAAGGCGGCATCGTCCAGGGCATCGGCTGGGTCACGATGGAAGAGGTCGTTTACGATTCGGATGGCAAACTTCGCTCGAATGCTCTCTCGACTTACAAAGTTCCCGACATCTATTCCGTTCCAAAAGAGATCGGCATCGCGCCGCTTGAAACCTCTCGCGAAAATCTCGCCGTCTTCAATTCAAAAGCCGTCGGCGAACCACCGCTGATGTACGGCATCGGCGCGTATTTTGCGATCCGCAACGCGATCAAAGCGTTCACCCAATGCGAACCCGATTTTGATCTGCCATTCACGCCGGAAAAAGTGCTGATGAATTTGTATCAGGCTGAGACCGACTTGGTGTAATATTTTCCAATGGATGATTTCCGCGAACAGTGCCGCCGACAAATGAAACGCAGTCTCGCTCACCGCTTCAAGTACGGCTTTTTTCGAAACTATAAACCTATATTAGATGATGTCGCATACCGCTCTTTTGAAACCATGCAAGAATATCGTGAGTGGGCGGATGAAAATCTACCGTTGTATTTGGGGTACAAAATAATCAACCCCGCCGAGAAATGAGTGAATCGGAACGCAGTTACTTTCAGCTTGAGCAGGCTCGCGAAGTTGCCGACGTTTTTGCAAGGCACCTTGTTGATTTCCTATTTATTGGTAAGGGAGGCGCGATAATTCTGGGTTATCCTGCGGCAACACAGGATGTTGATATTTTTCCACGCAAGACGGTCGAAAATGGCGAACGCATTGTGAGAGCTTTGATCGAACTGGGGTTTGAGATTGATTCAACAGCGACGGCTGAGATCACAAGAGGGAAAGACTTTGTCCAGTTGAAAGATGGCCCATTTGATCTGGATCTAGTTTTTGCACCGGATGGAATCGAGAATTTTGATGAAGCCCGGTCTCGAAGGATCGTCGTCGATGGCTTTCCGGTTGCAAACATTCGTGACATCATCGCCAGTAAACGCGCGTCCGGTCGTCAAAAAGACCTGAACGACTTACCATTGCTCGAAGATTTCCAACACGAGTTTGAGAAAATCCGCCGCGACGAAACTAAAACTTCCCTCGAACTGGCTCTCGGATCTACCGATCCTAGCGAGACATAAATGCCAAAAGAACTCGAATTCTGGCAATTCGTGGCGTCACGTCTGAATGATGACATTGCCGTAGTTCTACTCGTCGTTGCTGAAAGTTCGGGCAGCAGTCCCGGACGCATAGGCTACAAAATGGCTGTCACGGAAAACGGCGAATTGTGCGGCAGCATCGGCGGCGGCGTGATGGAAGTGAAGCTAGTGGAACTAGCTAAAGTAAAAAGTAAAAAAGCAAAAGGCAAAATCGGCGCCGAGATTATCGAGCAGGTCCATCAAAAAAACGTTGCGGATTCGAGCGGCATGATCTGTTCGGGTCGGCAAACTGTTCTTATCAAACATCTGGCTCGCGGCGAGTTAGAAATCGTTCACCAAATCATCGAAAGTTTAGAAGGCGGCGTGTCAAAAGCATTTGAAATTTCAGATTCGAGATTTCAAATTATTGAAAACACTATAGATAACTCGCCGTCTTATTTTTCAAAAACAACTGAAACCGAATTTATTTACCAAGAACGACTCGGTTACCAACACAAACTTTTTATCATCGGCGGCGGACATTGTGCGCTTGCGTTGAGCGAGCAGATGTCACGACTCGGGTTTTATATTTCGATCTTCGACGACCGGCCCGATTTGAACACGCTGGAGAAAAACAAATTTGCTGATCGCGTCGCTCTGATAAAAAGCTACGACGAGATCGCCGATCACATACCGAATAACGAAGACCTCTACGTCGTCGTAATGACGCTCGGTTACGCATCAGACGAGGTTGTGATCCGAAAACTGATCGACCACGACTTCAGATATTTCGGCGTGCTCGGAAGCAACGCAAAAATGAAAACACTTTTTACCGAGCTCAAAAGAGAAGGTTATTCGAAAGACAAACTATCGACGTTGCGCACGCCTGTCGGGCTGCCGATCAATAGTCGAACGCCCGAGGAGATCGCCGTCTCGATCGCGGCCGAGATCATCTCGGTAAAAAACGCTAAACCCAGATTAAGCATTAGAAAAGAGTAATGATTTCTCTTTGATTTCTCTTTTGGCTTCTTCTTTGTGATTTCTTAGCGTTCTTTTGTGTCTTTGCGTGAGATAAAAGAATTTTTTTCACGCAAAGCCGCAAAGAACGCAAAGGAAGAAAAATAGGATGAAAACTCCTATCGCGTAATCCAGATTAAATGATATTCCACAAGCAAAAAAGGTGCGCCGATATCGACGCACCGAAAGTTTTTGCGAAAAGATAGCCTCTACAAAAAGCTGCCAACAAGCAAACTGACCACGTCATTGTTGCCGCGATCATAATACGAGGCGTTTTGCGCCTGATCTCGCATCGCGTCTTGATAGCCGAGCTCGTATCCCTCGCTCAGGTATAGATTACGTTCGCCGAAGCACGAGTACGGGTTGTAACCGACATCGTCAAACGACACATTGTTATAAACATACGGATCGTACGGGTTGTAATACGATCGATCTGCATAACCGTTCGTTCGTGCGTACTCGCCTGCGGCAAACCCCTGATCATAACCACTCGCAAGCAAGCCGCCTAGCAGTCGCGAAACGAACTGCCCGACTGACGAATCACCGAACAGCGGCGAAGCAAGCTGGTCGTTGTAGGTATCGTTTTCATAATACGATGTATAGCCGTATGACTCATCATAATATCTTCGCTCGACATACGACGGAGGTGACGAATAATAAACCGGTTCGTATGCCCGGCTTCTATAGACAGGCCGGTAATTGTCATACCGGTTTCCCCACACGTTTCCCAAGATGTTGCCTAGAACAACGCGTCGCCGGTCCGGGCGGCGATATCTGCGGTCGTCATAATAATAGTCGTCCCAATAACGGTTATTCCTGAGAGCCTTGCGTCGCTCATTGCGGATGTGCACCTGATTGCTGCGGTATTGTCCGTAATTTTTGAAAGGCCCATAATTTCGCGAACGACGAATGTAATCATAACCGTTGCGATATGGCGACACGATTATTCGGTCATTGGAATTTCGGGCGCGATCGCGACGTCGGTCTTCGTTCCGACGACGATAATATCCGCCGTCGTCATAACGTCTCGGAACATAGATCGGTTGGTCGAGCTTTTTATTACCTCGTCCGCGCTTTGAGTTTCCGCGATCGACATTGCGCCTATCGTTGTCGCGTTGTCGCCAGATTGGGCTTTCGAATTGCCCGACGCCAACACGTTGTCGCTGTCTTATTTGTCCGCGTTCACCAGGAACGTAGTCTCTTACCTTTTTGTCGCCGCGATCATATTGCTTTCCCTGCCCGCGGCCTCCGTCGTTACCATTCCCACCTTTCCCGCGTCCGCGACCTTGTCCGAAAACCGTCGAAACGCCTATGAATGCGATCAGAGTCGCAATGAATAAATAACGTAAATTTAATCTTAATGAATGCGTCATAATTCCCCCTTTGCGGTTTATGCCGTTATTATTGCAACCACCGTTCCAACAGGCTTTTGTGGGCGTTTTCTTCGTCGGTAAAGATTATTCTTTGCCTATATCGGGTGTTTGTGAACGATTTCGGCCACGGAACAAATCTTTACATTTGGTGTCTAAAGAGGTCGAGCGGCTGGCACCGACGCTTTAAGGAGGATTTTGAAATGTTTGATAAATTAGTCGCGTCCGAGCCAGAGAGCGCGGACTTTAAGGATCGCCGCCGATATTTTATTACATCGTCGGTCGTCGTCGGTGTTTTGTTTTTAGCAGCAGTCGTCGCCAGCATTTTCGCCGCGGATTTCGGTCTCGGCAGCGGAAGTTTTGAATTAACACAGATGCTCGCTCCGGTCGAGATGGCTACGGTCGAGCCTGAAACTCCGCAGCCACAACGCACACAAAATCAATCACAAGCCGCTAACAACCACACGATTCGAACTTCAAATACGCAGCGCATCGAAGAGAATCCCACTGTCGTCCCTACGACAGTTTCGACAACGCGTAACACGGAAATGGCGCGGCCCACTGGACGATTTGAAATAGGAAAATTCGACAGTAACCCTGTCGGTGGAGGCTCAGGCGGTCGCGATCTGTCGTCCGGCGTCGGTCCTTCGCCGGGCGGATTGGCGCAAGCTACGCCGGTCGAGAAACCGAGCGAAGAACAACCTGCTCCACGGGCAGAAAAGAAACCGAAACCGATCGTATCGAAAGGCCCGCTCAACGGTGTTGCAAAATATCTTCCCAAACCGATCTACACTGCGGCGGCGAAAGCAGTGCGAGCACAGGGCAGCGTTCTGGTACAGGTGACCATCGACGAGCGAGGCAATGTAATTTCTGCAAACGCCGTTAAAGGTCATCCGATGCTCGTCGGCGAGGCAGAGAAAGCTGCACGCAATGCAAAGTTTTCACCGACAACACTTTCGGACGTGCCGGTAAAAGTTACTGGGGTTATCACTTATAACTTCATTTTGTAATGTGAAAAAGTTGTTTCTCCTGATGATGAGAATGTCTGAAAAGTCGAAATTGCCCGTTTGCGGGCATCAGAATTAAGCTCCATGCGTGAGCATGGAGTCAGCACCGAATCCAAAATTGAGCCCGTTTTGCGGGCGGCAGAAAAGTGTTGAAGCCAGTGTTCATCGCAACTTCGCAAAGTCTACCGCCCGCAAACGGGCTTTTGGTTTTTTGCGTGTTAACTACATGCTCACACGCATGTAGCTTGACTCTTTCATCCGCAAAGCGGACTTTTCAGACAACTTCTTTTTAATTTGTGAGGAATGTAATTAAGCCGTCGAGATCGAGGTCGTAAATCGGTACGGGGAATTGTCGCTTTAGCTCGTCAAATTTCATACCGTCAAGGAAAATGGGTTCGTCAGACTTAATTGTCGCGCGCGGAATCGTCACAAAATCACCGACGATCTTTTCACGCACTGTGAGAAAATCTTGTCCTGTCAACAAACCTGCAACTGCGACATCGCCGCCGAAATAGGTATTCGGAACTGCTAATACTTGCAGTCGCGCGCCCATCTTCGCGTTGTATCTGTCGATTTGTTCTCTGAGAATCGGTGCGAACATCTCGCCGGAAAGCAAGGTGCCGTAGAGCGATTGCGGATTGCGGATTGCGGATTGCAGATTGTTTGGAACTATCGCCAATTCGTGCATCCGAACATCTCGAATCACCACGGGACCTTTGTTTTGTGAATCCTCAATCCGCAATCCGCAATCCGCAATGTTTAATACTTTTTCAAAACTATTCACGAACGCTCGCACCATTCCGACGCCATCCTCGATCTGCGGATAGCTGCCGTAATGTCGTCGCGACGGAATATCGACACCGGCCTTTAGATAAATCTCGTCGCCGAGAAAAGCGAACGTCGTTCCAAACGTGCGGCGAAATTCGCGTTGCAGTTTTTCGACCTCACGAATCGTGCGGCGGCAAAATTCGGACGTGACGCGCGTTAGGCGTTCGTCCGTGTTGTAACGCGTCAGAGCGACGGGCACGATAGCAGTCGAAACAACTCGCGGATAATGAGCGGCTAGATCGCGTAGAGTTTTCTCTAAAATTGCGCCGTCGTTGATCTCGGGACACAAAACAACCTGCGCGTGTATCTCGATGTCGTTATCAAGCAGGCGTTGAAGCTTGTCAGAAATATCGGCTCGCGATTCGTCAACACCAAGTAAATACGCCCGTGTTTTAAGATCCGTTGCGTGAACCGAGACGTATTGCGGCGAGAGTCGCTGCTCGATAATGCGGCTCATCTCGTCGTCGGTGATCGACGACAGCGTTGTGTAGTTGCCGTAGAGAAACGAAAGACGAATGTCTTCGTCGCGAACAAAAAGAGAAGGCCGTGCGTCGGCCGGATTGCCTTTGCAAAAACAAAAGATGCACTCATTCGCGCATTGTCGCGGCACGATTTGCTCGAACATCATGCCAAAATCTTCACCTTCGTCACGGTCGAATTCGATGTCGACCGTCTCGCCGCTCGGCTTTTTTACTTGAAACGTCAGCTCCGTTTCGCCCGCAGTCTGAAAACGAAAATCGAGATAGTCGCGCACCGTTCGTCCATTGACGCGAACGATTCTGTCATTCGGCTCAAGCTCAAGCTCGCGCGCTAAACTGCCAGCCTCGACCTCAGTAATGATGACGCCGGGCCGACGAAGCTGCGTAATAGCCGGCGTGACTGCAAATTCGTACATCTTTTTTCCTGCGGCTTTGCCGCCTGATTTGCGGAAAAGCTCTGCTTTTCCGTATCGCCAATATACAAAACGGAGGCTGTGCCTCCGCTCCGGCGGCATAGCCGCGTTGCATTAGTTTCGACTTGCGGAAAGGCAAAGCCTTTCCGCACATCGATGGGCAAAGCCCAGAAGCTAAGCCGCTGCCGACTTGAGATCAAGCACGGAATCGAGCGGCGTGTATGCGAGACCTTGCGATGTCGCGACGGCCTCATATGTGAGCTTGCCCGCATATGTGTTGACGCCTTCGCGCAGGCCGGCGTCGTCTTTGATCGCTTGCTCAAAACCTTTATTGGCGAGATCGAGCGCGTATGGCAGAGTCGCGTTGGTCAGCGCAAATGTCGATGTGCGCGGCACGGCGCCGGGCATGTTTGCGACGCAATAGTGCAATACGCCCTCTTCGTAATAAGTCGGGTTTGAGTGCGTTGTCGCGTGCGTCGTTTCAAAACATCCGCCCTGATCGACCGCCACATCGACGAGCACCGAACCTTGCGGCAGCAAATGCAGCATGTCTCGCGTGACGAGTTTCGGAGCAGCGGCTCCGACAACAAGCACTGCGCCGATGACGAGATCGGCGTGCGAGATCGCTTCTTCGATCTGGTAACGCGATGACGCGAGCGTCTGAACCTTTGAGAGAAAAATGTCGTCGAGTTGTCGCAGACGATCAAGGTTGCGGTCGATGATCGTAACTTTTGCGCCAAGACCGACTGCCATTTTGGCTGCCTCGGTTCCAACAATGCCGCCGCCGATGATCACGACGTTCGCCGCCGGAACGCCCGGCACGCCGCCGAGCAAAATTCCCTTGCCGCCGTTCATCTTTTCTAAGTAAGTCGCACCGACTTGCACAGACATGCGCCCCGCGACCTCGGACATCGGCGTCAGCAGCGGCAGCTTACCGTCTTTAGTAATAGTCTCGTAGGCAACGCCCGTAACTTTGCGTTCGAGCATCACTCTTGTGAGTTCGAGTTCCGGCGCAAGGTGCAGATACGTGAACAGCAATTGGTTCTCTCGCATTCGCGGATACTCAGGCGCGACCGGTTCCTTGACCTTGACGATCATATCGCCCGTCTGCCAGATCTCGTCCGCCGTGTCGAGCATATCTGCTCCCGCTTTCACATATTGCTCGTCCGTGAATCCCGAGCCTTCGCCTGCCGTCTTTTGCACAAAAACTTCATGTCCCGCATTCTCCAAAGCCTGCACGCCCGCAGGCGTCAGGCCTACGCGATACTCGTTGTCCTTGATCTCTTTCGGTAAACCGATCTTCATAAATAATTCTCCAGCAAATCTAATTAACGATAATGAAAAGCTATACGTCGATAATTTTACGCGCGTTTTGGCGAATATTAAACCCAGATTAAGCATTAGAAAGAGTAATGATGTCTCTTTTGGTTTCTTCTTTATGATTTCTTTGCCTCTCTTTGTGTCTTTTGCGTGAGATAAAAGATTTTTTTTCACGCAAAGCCGCAAAGGACGCAAAGGAAGAAAAAATAGGATAAAAACTCCTATCGCGTAATCCGGTTTAAACCCGGATTAAGCGTTAGAAGATTGAGCCACGAATGCACGAATAATTCTGAGGTAAAAAGTTTATTTTTTTGAGTTTACGTAATTTGTATTTGGAAAATTCGTGCATTCGTGGCTATTTTTTTCTTAATGCTTAATCTGGGTTAAACAGCACCGGCCGATTTTTCGCCGCGCTTCGATTCGAGCCAAGCCAGCACGGCGCGGATTTCGCCGTAGCTGTATTCGTCGCCGAGAATTTCTTTGATCGGCGATAACGCCGCGCTCTCGCCGCATTGGATAATGGCCTCGCGAATAGCCGGGACGCGCTCTGCCGCAACGAATTCGCCAAGCTCGATCTCGCCCGTCGGGATAAATCTGATGAGATGATTTTCAACCGTCGAAACATTTATGCCACGCTCGGCGGCGATCTCGGCGATAGAACGTCCATTCAAATACATGTGGAGAGAAATGTGATAAGTGTCGCGGCCGGTCGCGTCACGTTTTGTCTGCGGACGACGCTCGCGTTTTGGAGATTTGAGAGCGATGCGAGATTCGAGTTTGTTTGCGAGACAAAATTCTCTCACCTTCTTTAAGAAATCGGCTCCGTACTTTTCAAATTTCAGATCGCCGACGCCCGATATTTTTTGCAGTTCCCAATCGGCTTGCGGCAAATACGCCGCCATCTCGACGAGCGTCGCGTCGGAGAACACGATGTAGGGCGGAACCTTTTCGGCCTTAGCAAATCGAGTGCGCAGTTCTCTGAGCGCGTCGAATAATTCGGGAATGTGCGGCGGTGCATCTGCAGTTTCTGTTCTTCGCTCCGGTGCTTTCTTTTTGTCGGCAACAACTCTCAGCTCTATTTTTTCGCCGCCACGCAAAACCGCCTCGCTCTTTTCGGTCAAAACTATAACCGGATATTGCCCGTCACTCTGAGCGAGATAGCCCTGAGCGATCAGGTCTTTGAAGTATGCAAACCAAAGTTCCTTTGCGATGTCGGAGCCGACGCCGTATGTTTTTAACTGCGCATGATGGGAGCGAATCTTTTCCGAACGCGAACCGCGCAAAAAATCTACGAGGTAAGTCAGTCCAAAACTTTGTCCTGTGCGGTAAACCGCGCTCAGCGCCTTTTGAGCGATCACCGTTCCGTCGAAGGTCTCAAAATCCGCCGTGCAGTTGTCGCAATTGCCGCAGTCATCGTCTAGCGTCTCGTCAAAATATTTGAGCAAAAACTTTCGCCGGCAGTTGCGCAAGCTCCCGAATTCGCCCATCCGATCGAGCTTTTTCAGCATGACCCGCGTCTGCTCGGCGTTGCCCTCGACTTCGGCAAACTTCTTGAGTTTTAAAACATCGGCCCAGCTAAAAAACAGTAGTGCGTCGCTCGGCAAACCGTCGCGGCCCGCACGACCGGTTTCCTGATAATAGCTCTCAACATTTTTGGGCAGATCCATGTGAACGACAAACCGCACGTTCGATTTGTCGATGCCCATGCCGAACGCGATCGTCGCGACGACTATCTTAGCTTCGTCGTTGAGAAACTGCTCCTGATGTTTTTGTCTTGCTTCTTTTTCGAGACCGGCGTGATAAGCGACCGCGGCAAAACCTTCGTCGCGCAGATCGGCAGCGAGACCGTCAACCGAAGCGCGACTGAGACAATAAATGATGCCGCTGTCCGATTTTCGCGTTTCAAGATAGTCGAGAAGCCGGTCGTAAGAGCCGCGCTTCTCCTTTACCGCATAATAAATATTCGGCCGGTTAAAGCTGGATACAAAAACTCGCGCATCACGAATTTCGAGTCGCTCGACAATATCGCGTCGCACGAGCTTGTCCGCCGTCGCCGTGAGCGCGATGACCGGAGTTCGTGAAAATTCGCGTTTTAGCGCCGCGAGTTTTAAGTATTCGGGACGAAAATCGTGACCCCAACTCGAAATGCAATGCGCTTCGTCGATCGCAAACAGCGAAATATTTATTCCTCGCAGAAAATCGAGAAATTGTTCGCCGCTCTGCAAAAGGCGCTCGGGCGCGACATAAAGCAGCTTTAAACTGCCGCTCCGCACGGCGCGAAAAACCTCGATTTGCTCGGCAGCGGATTGTGTCGAATTCAAAAACGCGGCTTCGACGCCGTTAGAGCGCAGCGCATCGACCTGATCCTTCATCAACGCGATCAGCGGCGAGATGACGACCGTCAATCCATCGAGCATCAACGCCGGCACTTGATAGCAGATCGATTTGCCGCCACCGGTCGGCATCAACACGACCGCGTCGCCGCCCGCGAGAACCGTTTCGATCACGCGCTCCTGATCGAGCCGAAACGAATCGTAGCCGAAACGATGTTTTAAAATGTCGCGAGCCTGGTCGATGTTCATGAAATACGGTTTGAGGTATTCTAATGAATTATAGCCACGAATGCACGAATTAAGATTTATTCGTGCATTCGTGGCAAGTAAAATGAACATTATGAAAGCCGCTGAAAAAACAAAGACAAGCCGCAGAACGGTCGAACGCATAATCGCGCCGCCCGAGACGCATTGGGTGGGCGACGGTTTTCGGGTGCATAACTTTTTTCCGCATCTGATGGATGAGCAACGGATGAGCCCGTTTTATCTGCTCGATCACAATTCGCCGCATTACTTCCCGCCGTCGGACAAACCGCCCGGCGTCGGGCCGCATCCGCATCGCGGATTTGAGACAGTGACGTTTGCGTTCAAGGGCAAAGTCGCGCATCACGACAGCCGCGGCAACGCCGGCGTCATCGGCGAAGGCGACGTTCAGTGGATGACCGCCGGCAGCGGAATTTTGCACAAGGAATATCACGAAGCGGAGTTTGCGCGCACCGGCGGTGACTTTCACATGATCCAACTCTGGGTAAACCTGCCGTCACGACACAAAATGACCGAGCCGAAGTATCAGGCGATCGAGAATCACGAATTTGGTAAGTTTCAGTTAGAGGGTGATCTCGGCCTTGTCGAAATCGTCGCCGGAGAATACAACGGCGTGAAAGGCCCCGCGACGACTTTTTCGCCGATACAAATTTACATCGCTCGCGTTAGGAAAGGTGCGAAGCTCGGTTTTTCAACGCCCGCGAATTACAACACCGGCCTCGTCAATCTAGAAGGCAGTTTAAAAATCAATGACAGCGATGAGGTCCCGACTGACTATTTCGTTTTGTTTGCAAACGACGGCAGCGATTTTGCCGTCGAGGCGCTGGAAGACTCAAAGTATTTTATCCTCAGCGGCGAGCCATTGAATGAACCGATCGCCTCATACGGCCCGTTCGTCATGAACACGCAAGAGGAGATACGACAGGCGATGAAAGATTTTGGGAGCGGGATGTTCGGCCAGTTGGGATAGGATCAAATTAACACGGCAATATCAGTCTTTTTTATAGGAATCAAGATGATTATATTGACCTGATGCATATCAATGATGCATAGTGATATGCATGAGAACCACGGTGATAATTAAAGACGAAGTCCTCAAGCAGGCCATCGAAATGACCGGAATCAAGGAAAAGACTGCGTTGCTACATGCCGGACTGGAGGCACTTATCGAGAAAAAGGCCCGTGAGCGATTGATAGCATTGGGTGGATCGGACCCGAAGGCTGAGGCCGGCAGAAGACGACGATATGATACTCGTTGACACCTCCGTCTGGATCGATCACCTGCGACAATCTGAGAAGCGCCTTCTGCATATCTTGGAAAATCGCGCTGTACTAACACATCCGCTTGTAATAGAAGAAATAGCCTGCGGACATTTGCGAGATCGTGTTGAGATCACCTCGCTCTTGCATTCGTTGCCGCTGGCTCCGGTGGCTACACATGCTGAAGTCCTTTCAATGATCTCACACAAAACTCTTTACGGAGTTGGTCTCGGCGCAATCGATGTGCATATCATCGCATCCGCGATGCTGGCAAAGGCGATGATTTGGAGCCGCGACAAGGCGCTGTCGCGAGAAGCCGGGCGTCTCGGCATTAATGCGGATTAGATCTCAACCTCATCGATCTGCGCTTTTTGCAGCTTGCCGCTGTAGTCGATGTAGAGTGATTTCCACTCGCTGAAGATGTCGAGCACTTGCGTGCCTGCTTCGCGGTGGCCGTTGCCGGTGGCTTTTGTGCCGCCGAACGGCAGGTGAACCTCGGCGCCGATCGTTGCAGAATTCACGTAACAAATTCCGGTGTAGAGTTCCTGCATTGCGTGAAAAGCGTTGTTCACATCCTGCGTGTAGATCGCACTCGACAAGCCGTACGCAACGTCATTCGCGATGTCGATCGCTTCGTCCAAAGTCGAGAACGGAATGACGCTCGTCACCGGGCCGAAGATCTCTTCACGGCCGATGCGCATCTTCGGGCTGACATTCGTAAACACTGTCGGCTCAATAAAATAGCCCTTTGCATAATCGCCACGCGTCAGGCGTTTGCCACCGCAAGCGAGTGTCGCTTTATCGTGCGTTTGACCGATGTGAATGTAACCGAGAATTTTTTCCATCGCGGCATCGTTGATGACCGGACCGACTTGGGTTTTTGAGTCGAGGCCGTTGCCGACACGAAGTTTTTTAACTTTCTCAACAAGTGACGAGCAGAATTTTTTGTAGATCTTTTTATGAACGATCAGTCGCGACGAAGCCGTGCATCGCTGCCCGCTCGTGCCGAATGCTCCCCACAACGAACCTTCGACTGCGTTGTCGATGTCGGTGTCGTCCATGATAATGATCGCGTTCTTGCCGCCCATTTCGAGCGAGACGATCTTGTTGTCGCGCGCACACTGCTCGGCGATGATGCGGCCCGTATCGGTCGATCCGGTGAACGAGATCAGTCTCACATCTTTGTGGCCAACAAGAGCGACACCGGCTTCGGCAGCTCCGTTTACGAGATTGACAACGCCACGCGGGATGCCTGATTTTTCGCACGCTTTGATGAGATTAAGCGAGGAGAGCGGCACGTCTTCGCCGGATTTGAGGACGACTGTGTTGCCGCACACGAGCGCCGGAATTAATTTCCACGACGGGATCGCCATCGGAAAATTGAACGGCGTTATTAGCCCGCAGATACCGACCGGCTG
>Ga0187892_10005275_pt1 | contig 20486 bp, 16 predicted proteins | sample MA1701073metaG_FD_139345 | JGI IMG/M metagenome (GOLD analysis project Ga0187892, IMG submission 139345) | Bio-ooze microbial communities from a basaltic lava cave in the Kipuka Kanohina Cave System on the Island of Hawaii, USA - MA170107-3 metaG ... | reverse complement strand
TTCGCGAAGTCGCCCGAACGGACGCAGCAACCCGGTTTCTGGGCGCGCCTGATGGCGATGCTGTTCGGTTCGACTGAGCGCGCGAAGCCCGCCGCCGCTGTCTCTGCGCCGTCGGCGCAGCGCAAGCCCGAAGCACGCGACGCGCGACGCCAGCCGCAGCGTGATCGCGACCGCGATCGTGATCGCGACCGTGACGGGCGCGGTGGACGTCCGCACGGCCAGGACCGCCAGCGCCGCGACGAGCGGCAGCAGCGCGGCGACCGTCCGCGCCAGGGCCAGTCTGCGTCGTCGCAGCAGCCCCGTCAGGGCCAGGCGAAAGACCCGCGTGGAAGCAGGCCGCAGGAGCGCGGCGAGCGTCTCGATCGTGGCGAGCGCCAGCAGCAGAATCAGCCGCGCGCCGCGCAGCCGTCGCGGCCGCCCGCGCCGAAGCCGGCGCCGGAAGCCGCAGCGCCCTCGCCGGCAGTCGCCGCCGAAGCAGCACTGGTCGATGCGACGCTCGTCGTAGCGACGACGGCCGCGGCAACGGTTGCGAGCGGCACGCCTGAGGCCATCGCCGAAAGCGCCGCCGGTGATGCCGCGCGCTCGCGTCGGCGCGGCCGCCGCGGCGGTCGTCGTCGTCGTCGCGGTGAGCGCGGCGGGGACGTGACCGCGAGCGAAGCGGCCGCGCTCGCATCCGTCGCGGAAAGCGGCGACTTCGACGACGAGGACGGTGACGACGAGCCCGAGACCGGCGCCCGCACGAGCGAGCCCGCGGTGTTCGTCGGTAGCGACGCGGCATCGACCGCTTCGGTTGCGATCGAGACGAGCGGTCGCTCGTACACGCCACCGATGTTCGACGCACCGCCGCCGGAATCGCCGGCGGAAGCGAACCGCGTCCGTGCGGACCGCTTCGCGCCGCGCGCTGCGGAGCCCGAGGTTCCCGAAACGCCGGCACCGAGCGCCATGGCACCCGAGGCAGTCGTCCCGGCACCCGAGCCCGTCGCCCCGGCACCCGAGCGCTTCGTCACGGTCAGCACACCGGAGCCGGCCCGCGACGTCGTTCCGCTCGCCGCGGCCCCGGTCGAAGCACCGCGTGCGATCGAAACGAGCATCGCGCCCGTGCCACTCTCGACGCCCGCGATCGAGTCGCCGGAGCCTCAGCGTCCGCTGTTCACGACGCCTGCGCAGGACGACAGCACACCGGCCGAGGCCGACGCGCCGGAACGTCCGAACCACCCGTAACGCCACCGCGGCGACGCCTCGTCGCCGCGCGACATCGAGCCGTCGCCGTCAGGCGCGGCTCGGCACGTCGATCAGCCCGTAGCGCACCGCGAGGTGCGCGAGGGCAACCTCGCTGTCGACGCCGATCTTTTCGTAGAGCCGATACTTATGGGTCGCGACGGTCTTCGCCGACAGGTGCAGACGCGCGGCGATCGCCTGCATCGACTCGGCGCGCGCGAGCGCGAGCGCAACTTCGAGCTCGCGCGGCGACAGCGACTCGAACGGCGACGCGCTGCCGCCGTCGAGCGCCCCGAGCGCGAGCGCGTTGGCGACGTCGCGGCTGAGATAGCGCGTGCCGCGCGCGACGGTACGGACGGCAGTCACGAGCTCCTCGGCAGGACCAGCCTTCGTGACGTAGCCCATCGCGCCGGCTTCGAGCAGCTTGCGCGGAAACGGCTGTTCGCCGCGCACCGTCACGGCGATCACGCGGACCTTCGGCTCCGCCGCGACGATCCGTTCGGTCGCTTCGAGCCCGCTGATGCCCGGCAGCTGCACGTCCATGAGCACGACGTCGGGCTTGAGCTGTCGCGCGAGCCGCACTGCATCCTCGCCGCTCGCCGCTTCGGCGACGACTTCGACGCCGGCGCAGCCCTCGAGGATCATGCGAAAGCCCGTGCGGACGAGCGCGTGGTCGTCCACGATCAAAACGCGGATCATCTTCGAATTCCCCTGTGTCGATCCGATCCCGCGTAGCGGGATCCCCTGCCCCGCGCAAGCGGGTCCCGGGCCGATCGTATTCGCGCGATTTCGAAGTTTCCAGTCGTGGCCGGACGTCACCGGCCGACACGATCTCGGGCGCCGATTACGCGGTCTCGCGCATCATGTTAGCCGCGAGATAGCGTTCGATCTCGGCCGCCGAGAGCGGCGCGCAATAGTGGAAACCCTGCGCCGAATCGCAGCCGAGCTCCGCGAGCAGCCGCGCCTGCGCTTCGGTTTCGACGCCCTCGGCGGTGATCGCGAGCCCCAGATCCTCGGCGAACGCGGCGACGGTGCGCACGATCGCGCGATGGCGTCGGTTCGTTTCCATGTCGTGCACGAAACCGCGATCGATCTTGAGCCCGTCGAACGGCGACGCGGCGAACGCCTCGAGCGACGAATAGCCGGTACCGAAATCGTCGACCACGAGCTGCACGCCGAGCTGCTTCAGCTCGCGCAGCGACTCGGCGACCTGCCCGCGCTCGTGCCGGAACACCGACTCGGTGACCTCGAGCGCGAGCGCATGCGCGGGCAGCGAGACGCGCTCGAGCATCGCCGCGACGTCGGCCGCGCATTGCTTCGTCCCGAGCTGACGCTCGTCGACGTTGACGTTGACGCGCAGCCCCGCGTGCGCGGGATAGCGGCGGCGCCACGCCGCGAGCTGCCGCCCGGCCTCCTCGAGCATCCACCAGTCGAGCTCCGCGAGCAGGCCGGCCTCGTAGGCGACGTGCAGGAAGTCGGCCGGCATCACCAGGCCGCGCTGCGGATGCTGCCAGCGCACCAGCGCCTCGAGCGCGACGATGCGTCCGTTCTCGAGCGACACGATCGGCTGGAAGTAGGTGCGGAACTCCTCGCGCTCGAGCGCGAGCCTCAGATCGATCTCGAGCTGGAAGCGCAAGCGCGCCGCGGCGTGCATCGCCTCGTCGAACACGACGTAGCCCGACTTGCCGCCCGCCTTCGCGCGGTACATCGCGGTGTCGGCGTCGCGCAGCACCTGGTCGGGCGAGCGGTACTCGGCGCGTCCGAGCACGACGCCGACGCTCGCGCCCGAGTAGACGTGGTGCCCCGCGATGTCGAACGCGCGATCGAAGATCCCCAGCACGCGGTCCGCGATCGCGAGCGCGCGGTCGCGCACGCAGGGCCCGATCGGCAGCACGGTGAACTCGTCGCCGCCGTAACGCGCGACCACCGCCTCGCCCGCGATCGCGACGGAGAGCTTCTCCGCGATCGCGACCAGCAGCCGGTCACCGGCGGCGTGGCCGAGGCTGTCGTTGACGAGCTTGAACCCGTCGAGGTCGAGGAACAGCACCGCGTAGTCGTAGCGTTCCTCGATCCGGGCGCGCTTGATCGTGTCGCCGAGCTGCTGCTGGAACAGCAGCCGGTTCGGCAGGCCCGTCAGCGGATCGTGCGTCGCGTTGAACTTGAGCCGCTGCTCGGCCTGGCGCCGCCGCGTGATGTCGCGCAGCGTGCCGCTGACGTAGCGCTTGCCGTCGAGGTCGATCCAGCCCGCGCTGACGGTGACGTGGATCGTGCCGCCGTCCTTGCGCTTCAGCGTGCACTCGTACTCGGGTGGGACCGACTCGCCGCGCTCGCGACGAGCCTGGCGCTCGCGCTGGATGCGCGCGGTCTCGTCGGTGACGAGCGCGCGATAGTCCATTCCGACGAGCTCGTTCTCGCGGTAGCCGACCATCGCGGCGAACGCGCCGTTGACGTAGGTGTACCGGTCGTCGTACATCATGTAGACGCCGACCTGGCTGTGCTCGACCAGATTGCGATAGCGCGCCTCGGAGCGTTTCAGCGCCTGCTCGGTCGCGAGGCGCTGCGTGACGTCGGTGACCGACCCCTCGAAGTGCAGGGCTCCGTCCGGCATGCGCAGCACGCGCGCGCTGCACTCGACCCAGAGCCGCGCGCCGTCGGCGCGCTTGACCTGTGTCTGTATGCCGCGCAGCCCGCCCTCCGCGCGCACGCGCGCCACCAGACGCTCACGCTCGGTCGGGTCGACGTACAGGTCGTGCATCTTGCGGACGCCGAGCTTCATCGCATCCGGCGAGGCGTAGCCCATCATCTGCGCAAGCGCAGGATTGACGTCGAGGATCGAGCCGTCGATGTGCGAGCGGATCAATCCGACCGGGCATTGCTCGAAAAGCTCGCGGTACTTGCGCTCCGCGTCCTCGAGCTGCTGCCGCTGCCGGCGGTCCTCGGTGATGTCGCGCGCGATGCCGGTCGACGCGATCGCGCCGTTGTACTCGACTGCGTCGGCGTGCATCAGCATGAGCCGCCGATCGCCGTTGCGCGTCAGGAGATGGATCTCGTAGTTCTGCGTGGTGCGCGAGCCCCCCTCGCGCGCCGCACGGCGCGCGCCCTGCGCGGCACGATCTTCGGGCGCGACGAGGTCCATGTACGGCATGCCGATCAGCTCCTCGAGCGGATAGCCGAGGATCGTCGCGAGCGCGCGGTTCACGAACTTGACCTGACCCTGCTGCACGAGGAACACGCCGTCGCGGCAGTTGTCGACCAGCACCTTGTAGAGCGCCTCGGACTGGCGCAGCGCGAGCTCCGCCGCCACCCGTTCGGTGATGTCGATCGCCGTGCCTTCGTAGAACAGCACGCGGCCCTGCTCGTCGCGCACGGCGCGGCAGTTCTCGGAGATCCAGATCGGCGAGCCGTCGGCGCGCCGGACCTCGGAGCGTTCGTCCGATATGCGGCCGTCGCGGTCGAGCATCGCGTGGAGCTCGAGCGCGCGCGCGGGCTCGACGTAGAGCTCCTTCGCGGCGCGCACCGAGAGCATCAGCGCTTCCGGCGTGTCGTACCCGAAGATCCGCGCTGCGGCGGGATTGACGTCGACGAACGCGCCGCCCGGCAGGCTGCGGTAGATGCCTTCCGTAGCCGCCTGGTAGAGCGCCCGGTAACTGTTGCGATCTTCGCCGTCGGAGACGGTGGTGCCGACCGGCCGGGTCGCCTGCATCCACCCGAGCACGAGCGGCTCGCCGTTCTCCTCGAACAGCTCGCAGCTCAGCTCGCCTTCGCGGATGACTCCGTCGGCGCCGCGGAATTCGGTGCGCTCCCCCGAGATGAAGCGCTGGGTCCGCAGCCGGCCCCAGATCATCGCGCGCGTCTGCAGGTCAGGCCAGAGCCCGACCTCGAACGAGCGCTTGCCGATCAGTTCGGCGCGCGGAAGCCCGAGGAGCCGCTCGAGCGCCGGATTGACGTCCACGAACGAGCCGTCCTCGACGCGCAGGACCGCGACGAGCGTGTCCGAATGGCGAAAGCGTGCGGCGAGATCCACGGCCCCTGGTCCGTAACCCGTGCTCCGTACTGTCGCCCGAACGGGCTTTCCCGCATCCGGGCGCGCCGGCCCTCCCGTTCCGGCACGCCGACCACGACCCGAGTATAGGCCCGGCCGCAGGTCCGGAGGCGCTTCACGCGGCGTCTCGGCGACGCTTTGTAAGCTCGCGGGCGCCACGCCGGTCCAGACACCCGAACACCCCGGAGCTCGCATGCCCCGCTTCCGCTATCCAACCCCGCCGCCGAGCGAAATCACGCCCGAAGGCGTCTTCCTGGGGCGCCGCGAGCTGATGCGCGGGGCTCTCGCGGCCGCGACGGCGCTCGTCACCGGGTGCGATCGCGAACCCGCCGCCGCACCCGTCACCGCGCCCGCGCCCACCGCCGACCCGCGCTACGCGAGCGCCGCGCCTAGCCCCTACAGCACGACCGAGCCGAAGACCGATTACGACGACGTCACGAGCTACAACAACTACTACGAGTTCGGCACCGGCAAGGGCGATCCCGCGAAACACGCCGTCGGCTTCGCCGCACGTCCGTGGACCGTCGAGATCGCCGGTGAGGTCGAGGCACCCGGACGTCACGACGTCGACACGCTCGTCGCGCCGCACACGCTCGAGGAGCGCGTCTATCGCCTGCGCTGTGTCGAGGCCTGGTCGATGGTGATTCCGTGGATCGGCGTGCCGCTCGCGAGCGTGCTCGCGCGCGCGAGGCCGACCTCGCGCGCGAAGTACGTCGCATTCACGACGCTGCACGATCTCGACCGGATGCCCGGCCAGCGCCGCGGCGTGCTGGACTGGCCGTACGTGGAAGGGCTCCGGATCGACGAGGCGATGCATCCGCTCACGATCCTCGCGGTGGGCCTGTACGGCCGCGAGCTGCCGAACCCGAACGGCGCGCCGATCCGTCTCGTCGTACCGTGGAAATACGGCTACAAGAGTATCAAGGGCATCGTGAAGATCGCGCTCGTCGAGCGGCAGCCGCCGACCTCTTGGAACGAAGCCGCGCCGCGGGAGTACGGCTTCTACTCGAACGTGAATCCCGCCGTGCGCCACCCGCGCTGGAGCCAGAAAAGCGAGCGCCGCATCGCCGCGGGCTCGGGTATCTTCGGCTCCCGGATCGCGACACTGCCGTTCAACGGATACGCGGAGCTCGTCGCGCCGCTCTACGCCGGTATGGACCTCGTCGAATTCCACTGAGCGCGCGCGCCACCCTCATCACGAAGACCGGCGTGCACGCGCTTTGCGCGCTGCCGTTCCTGCTGCTCGTAGCCGACGCCGTGCGGGACACGCTCGGCGCCGATCCAGTCGCCGAGATCACGCACCGCACCGGCATCTGGGCACTGCGGCTGCTGCTGGTGACCCTCGCCGTGACGCCGCTGCGTCGTCTGACCGGTCTCGCAGAGCTCGTGCGCTACCGGCGCATGCTCGGTCTCTGGGCGTTTTTCTACGCGACTACGCATTTCGCGACTTATCTCGTGCTCGATCTCGGCGGCTATTGGCCGCAGATCTTCGAAGACGTCGTCGACCGACCGTTCGTGACGGTCGGTTTCCTCGCGTGGCTGCTGCTGGTACCGCTCGCGGCGACGTCGACGAAAGCCATGATGCGCCGCCTCGGCCGGAACTGGTCGCGCCTGCACCGCGCGGTCTACGTCATCGCGGGGCTCGCCGTGCTGCACTTCGTGTGGCTGGTGAAAATGGGCAAGGAGATCGCGCGGCTCGAGCCGCTCGTCTACGCGGGAATCCTCGCGATACTGCTTAGCGCACGCGTTGCGCTCGCCGTCGTCGCGCGGCTCAGGAGACCGCAGGCTCCACCGCGCCGAGCGTGAAGCGCGAGTGACCGCGCTCGCCGAGATACGACAGCCACTTGTTGAGGAAGCTGTTCATCCTGAGGCGATGGTCGAACACGGTGCGCGCATCCGCGTCGCGACCGAGCAGATCCTCGAGCCGCGCGTGAACGTAGCAGGTCGTGACTTCCGCGACGCGCGCGTCGCGATAGAGCCGCACGTACGCGGACGGATCGGGCTCGCCCGTCGTCTCGTCGCGGAACTCGTAGGAAAGTTTGAGCTCGAGCGTGTACGGATGACGCTCGATCACGTCGAGCGCAAGGTCGAGACCATCGCCGGCGCGCGAAAGATAACGGCCGCAGTCGAGCTTGTCCGCGCCGAACAGCCGGATCAGGTGCCAGTAATTTTCAGCGTAAAGGCCCATCAGGAACGCGAACCGTCCCCTGGCGATATCGAGCTTCGATGGGCGTAGCGCAAGCATGGCCGGACTATAGCATTCGAGTCTGAACCGGCCAGACTGCATTTCGGCGTCGCGCTGGCGTATGATCGAAAGCCCGCGGCAACGATTCACCGCCGCGCCGGCCGCGTGTCACTCCCCGCTCAGTAGAGATGCTTCTCGATGCCGAGTTGCGCGAGGATTTTGCTCGCGATCTCCTCGATCGAGGTGTGCGTCGTCGACAGCATCGACACGCTTTCCCGCTTCAGCAGCCGTTCGGCCTCGGCGACTTCCCAGCGGCACTGCGCGAGTGTCGCGTACTTGCTGCCGGGCCGCCGCTGCTCGCGGACCTGCTGCAATCGCACCGGATCGATCGTGAGCCCGAAGAGCTTCTCGCGATTGGTGCGGAGCTTCGCGGGCAGCTCCTGGCGCTCGAGGTCCTCCTGCGTGAGCGGGTAGTTCGCGGCGCTCACGCCGTAGTGGAGCGCCATGTAAAGGCACGTCGGGGTCTTGCCGGAACGCGATACGCCGACCAGCACGACCTCGGCATCGGCGTAGTTCACGTCGAGCCCGTCGTCGTGGGCGAGCGCGTAGTTCGTCGCGTTGATGCGCTGTTCGTACTCGGCGAAGTTGACGAGACCGTGCGCCTTGCCGACGCGCCGCGAGCGCGACATGCCGAGCTCGCGCTCGAGCGGCGCGATGAACGGTGCGAACACGTCGATCATCACGGCACCGCTAGACGCGAGGAGCTCGGAGAGTTGCTCGTCGACGACCGTGTTGATGACGATCGGACGCGCGCCGGTCACGGCCTGCGCGTTGCGAATGCGCGCGACCGCGGCGTGTGCCTTCTCCTCCGTGTCGACGAACGGAATCCGGAACGAGTCGAACTCCGCCGTCTCGAACTGGGTGAGAACGCTGTGCCCGATCGTCTCGGCGGTGATGCCGGTGCCGTCGCTGACATAGAAGACCGTTCGGCGCATCGGCCGAGTCTAAGGGCGGCGCAAGGGTGCGGTACAATTCGCAGCTTCGCTGCACCCTCGAAAGGCCCCATGTCCGACCTCGTGCTCTGGCTCGACCAGCTGCGCCTTGCCGACCTCGCGAAGGTCGGCGGCAAGAACGCCTCGCTCGGCGAGATGATCGGCAACCTGACGAAGCTCGGCGTTTCGGTCCCGGGCGGGTTCGCGACGACCGCCGAGGCGTTCCGCGCATTCATCGAGACGAACCAGCTTTCGAAACGGATCTTCGACAAGCTCGCGACGCTCGACGTCGACGACGTCGACGCGCTGATGAAGGCCGGCGCGGAGATCCGGCGCTGGGTCGTCGAGGCACCGCTCTCCCCCGCTCTCGACCGCGCCGTGCGCGACGCATACGTGAAGCTCTGCGCCGACGCCGGTGTCGAGAACTGCGCCGTCGCGGTGCGCTCGTCGGCAACGGCCGAGGATCTTCCGGACGCGTCGTTTGCCGGCCAGCAGGAGACGTTTCTCAACGTCGTGGGCGCCGACGACGTGGTGCGCAAAGTCAAGGAGGTTTTCGCGTCGCTCTACAACGACCGCGCAATCGCCTACCGCGTCCACCACGGCTTCAAGCACGAAGACGTGTTCCTCTCCGCCGGCGTGCAGCTGATGGTCCGCTCCGACGTCGGCGCGGCGGGCGTGTTGTTCACGCTCGACACCGAGTCGGGCTTCCGCGACGTCGTGTTCGTCACTTCGAGCTACGGCCTCGGCGAGACCGTCGTGCAGGGCGCGGTCAATCCCGACGAGTTCTACGTCTACAAGCCGACGCTCGCGCAGGGTAAGCCCGCGATCCTGCGCCGCCAGATCGGTGCGAAGCAGATCCGCATGGTCTATTCCGACCAACCCGGCGAGCGCGTGCGCACCGAGGACACGCCGCCCGAGCTCCGCGCGAAGTTCTCGATCGACGACGCCGACGTGCACGCGCTCGCAAAGCAGTCGCTCGTGATCGAGAAGCACTACGGCCGTCCGATGGACATCGAGTGGGCGAAGGACGGCGTCAGCGGCAAGCTCTACATCGTGCAGGCGCGCCCCGAGACGGTGAAGTCGCGCGCGAAGGCGACGCAGATCGAGCGCTACGTCCTCGGCAAGCGCGGCACCCTCGTCGCGGAAGGCCGCGCGATCGGCCAGAGGATCGGCCAGGGCGCGGCGAAAGTCGTCAAGTCCGTCGCCGACATGAACCGCGTTGCGGCGGGCGACGTGCTCGTCGCCGACATGACCGATCCCGATTGGGAGCCCGTCATGAAGCGCGCCGCCGCGATCGTGACGAACCGCGGCGGGCGCACCTGCCACGCCGCGATCATTGCGCGCGAGCTCGGCATCCCGGCCGTGGTCGGCTGCGGCGATGCGACGTCGCGCATCGCCGACGGCGGCGAGGTCACGGTCTCGTGCGCCGAGGGCGACACCGGCTTCATCTACGGCGGCATGCTGCCGTTCGAGCGTGTCACCGCGGACCTCGGGCAGATGCCGCCGGCACCGCTCAAGGTCATGATGAACGTCGCGAACCCCGAGCGCGCGTTCGACTTCGCGATGCTGCCGCACGCCGGTGTCGGCCTCGCGCGTCTCGAGATGATCATCGCGAGCCACATCGGCGTGCATCCGCGCGCGCTGCTCGAGTACGACCGGCAGGATCCCGAGGTAAAGCGCCAGATCGACGGCAAAATCGCGGGCTATCCCGATCCGGTGTCGTATTACGTCGACCGGCTCGCCGAAGGCATCGCGACGATCACCGCGGCATTCGCGCCGCATCCGGTCATCGTGCGCCTCTCCGACTTCAAGTCGAACGAATACGCGAACCTGATCGGCGGCAAGCGCTACGAGCCGCACGAAGAGAATCCCATGCTCGGGTTCCGCGGCGCCTCGCGCTACATCGACGGTACGTTCCGGGCCGCCTTCGCGCTCGAGTGCCGAGCCGTGCGCCGCGTGCGTGAGGAGATGGGTCTCACCAACGCGTGGGTCATGATTCCGTTCGTGCGCACGCTCGACGAGGGCCGCAAGGTCGTCGAAGTGCTCGCGCAGAACGGGCTCGAGCGCGGCAAGAACGAGCTCAAGGTCATCATGATGTGCGAGGTCCCGTCGAACGCGCTGCTGGCCGAGGAATTCCTCGAGATCTTCGACGGCTTCTCGATCGGCTCGAACGATCTGACGCAGCTGACGCTCGGGCTCGACCGCGACTCCGGCATCGTCGCGCACCTGTTCGACGAGCGCGATCCGGCGGTCAAGAAACTGCTCGCGCTCGCGATCAAGACCGCGCGCGCGAAGGGCAAGTACGTCGGCATCTGCGGCCAGGGCCCGTCGGACCACCCCGACCTCGCCGAATGGCTGATGGATCAGGGCATCGAATCGGTGTCGCTCAACCCCGACACCGTAGTCGACACGTGGATCAGGCTCGCGAAGCGCAAATCCGCGCACTGAGCGCGGGCTGCTGCGGACGAACCGCTGGCATCGTGACGATTTGCTACGCCATGCGGTTTGCGCGACGCCGGCCCTGGGCGTAGCGTGGCACGGCCGCGCGAACGCCGCGGTTCCCCATCCCGACTCCAGGAGCCGACCATGAAACGCATGATGTGTTGTCTGGTCCTCGCGGCATGCGCGTCCGCGCCCGCCGTGCTTGCGCAGAGCTCGTACACCGAGGGCGCAGTGCTGCAGATTGCCTCGATTCGCGTCGAGTTCGGTCACATGGACAAGTACATGGACTATCTGGCGAACGAATGGCAGGCCGAGCAGGAGGCACTCAAGGCCGCCGGCATCATCCTCGACTACGACGTGTACGAGACCGACCCACGCAGCCCGGACGCCCCGAACGTCTACCTCGTCACGACCTACGCGAACATGGCCGCATTCGACGGCCTCGACGCGCGCAGCGACGCCGCGATCAAGAAAGCGAGCGGCGAGAGCCGTGAACAGGATCAGAAGGGCATGGCAGATCGCAACAGCTATCGCCGCATCATCAGCATCGAGACCGTGCGCGAGCGCAAGCTCAAGTAGTCGTCGACGTGGCGCCGCCGGCGCGCCGTCTCAGTGCGGTGTGCCGGCGAGCGTGCCCATGAATGCGCGGTAGTAGCGCAGCTCGGCGATCGAATCGCGTACATCCGAGATCGCTGTGTGTTGCGACTCCTTCGTGAAGCCTTTCAGGAGATCGGGCGCCCAGCGCCGGGCGAGCTCCTTGACCGTCGAGACGTCGACGTTGCGGTAGTGGAAGTGTCGCTCGAGCGCCGGCATCAGCCGATGCAGGAAGCGCCGGTCCTGGCAGATCGAATTGCCGCACATCGGCGACTTCCCCGCCCGGACCCACTGCGCGAGAAACTCGATCGTCCGCGCCTCCGCCGTCGCGAGATCGATGGTCGACTCGACCACGCGCTTCCACAGCCCCGACTTCGCGTGCTGCGTGCGGTTCCACTCGTCCATCGCCTCGAGCCGCGCGACCGGATGCGCGATCGCGAACTCGGGCCCTTCGGCGATGATCTCGAGGTTCTTGTCGGTCACGATCGTGCCGATCTCGAGGATCGAATCGTTGAGCGGATCGAGCCCCGTCATCTCGAGGTCGATCCAGATCAGGTTGTCGTCGTTCGATCCGTTCGTCATCGCGCCAAACTTACCGGAACCGGGGCCAGTCTCGTAGGCCGGACTTGCGAAGCAAGGCCGGCATTCGGCCGGCGCTGCGCCGGCCTTGCTTCGCAAGTCCGGCCTACTTTCCCCGCTTGCGCCGAAAGTATGTCGTGAGCATCGCACTCGCCTCTTCGGCCAGCACGCCAGCGACCACGTCGATCCGATGGTTGTGGCGCTCCGAAACCAGCGTGTCGAACACGCTCCCGGCTGCACCGGTCTTCGGGTCTCGCGCCCCGTATACGACACGCGCGACTCGCGCATGCACGAGCGCCATCGCGCACATCGCGCAGGGCTCCAGCGTGACGTAGAGGGTCGTGTCGACGAGCCGGTAGTTGCGGACGCGCTCGCCCGCGGCGCGCAGCGCGACGATCTCGGCGTGCGCCGTCGGGTCGCTCAGCGTGATGTTGCGGTTCCAGCCTTCGCCGAGCACTTCGTCGCCGCGCACGAGCACAGCGCCGACCGGCACCTCGTCCTCGTTCGCCTCGCCGTGCGTCGCGAGCTCGAGCGCGCGCCGCATCCATCGCTCATCGATCGGGACGCTTGTGCGGGAATCTTCCGTCATTCGATGAGGTCCGCGCTCTTCCCGAGGAGCGCAGCGACATGGCGGGCCTCGATCCCGGGACCTCTGCCCAAAACCGTCGAAAACAGGAATGTTTTCGACGAGCCCCCAGGGATGGGTTCACGGCGTGTTTTGGGCGGAGGTCCCGGGATCGAGGCCATTCCGGCTCACCTTCGAGCGCGACGCAAACGAACGCGCCTCACTCCCACTCGATCGTCGCGGGCGGCTTGCTGCTGACGTCGTAGACGACGCGCGAGATGCCCTGCAGCTCGTTGATGATCCGGCGCGAGACGTGGTCGAGGAACTCGTGCGGCAGGTGCGCCCAGTGCGCCGTCATGAAGTCGATCGTCTCGACCGCGCGCAACGCGACGACCCATTCGTACGCGCGCTGGTCGCCGACGACCCCGACCGAACGCACCGGCAGGAACACCGCGAACGCCTGGCTCACGCGGTCGTAGAGCTCGTGGCGGCGCAGCTCCTCGATGAAGATGTGGTCGGCCTTCGCGAGGAGCTCCGCATACTCGCGCTTCACCTCGCCCAGGATCCGCACGCCGAGCCCCGGACCCGGAAACGGGTGCCGATACACCATCTCGCGCGGCAGGCCGAGCTCGACGCCGATACGGCGGACCTCGTCCTTGAACAGCTCGCGCAGCGGCTCGACCAGCCCGAGCTTCATCTCGGCCGGCAGCCCCGCGACGTTGTGGTGCGACTTGATGACGTGCGCCTTGCCGGTCTTCGCCCCAGCCGACTCGATCACGTCGGGGTAGATCGTGCCCTGCGCGAGCCAGCGCACACCCTCGAGCTTCATCGCCTCCTGGTCGAACACCTCGACGAACGAGCGCCCGATGATCTTGCGCTTCTGCTCGGGATCGGCGACGCCTTCGAGCGCGCCGAAGAAACGCTCCGCCGCGTCGACGCGGATCACGCGCACGCCCATGTGGCGCGCCATCGTGTCCATGACCTGGTCGCCTTCGCGCCAGCGCAGGAGCCCCGTGTCGACGAACACGCAGACGAGCTGGTCACCGATCGCGCGATGCAGCAGCGCCGCGACCACCGACGAGTCGACGCCGCCCGAGAGCCCGAGCAGCACGCGGTCCTTGCCGACCTGCGCGCGCACGCGCGCGATCGCGTCCTCGATGATCTGCGCGGGTGTCCAGAGCGTCGCGCAGCCCGCGATCTCGACGACGAAGCGTCTGAGGATCTCGAGCCCGCGCTTCGTGTGCGTGACCTCGGGGTGGAACTGCACGCCGTACCAGCGCCGTGCCTCGTCCGCCATCGCGACGATCGGCACCGAGTCGGTCGACGCGCAGACGTCGAACCCGGGCGGCACCGCCGTGACACGGTCGCCGTGCGACATCCAGACGTCGAGGTGCGCGGCGCGCATGCCGCTCGGCGCCGACAGTTTCGGCTGCTGCGAAGCTCCCATCCACGACTCGCCTTCGCCGGTTTTGTCGATGTCCGGTACGGCGCCGAGGCCCGCGAACAGATCGCAGCTGCCGAGCAAGTCGACGCGCGCGTAGCCGAACTCGCGATGGTGGCCGCCTTCCGTGCGTCCGCCGAGCTGCTTCGCCATCGTCTGCATGCCGTAACAGACCCCGAGGATCGGCAAGTCGAGCTCGAACACGACCGGTTTCGCGTAGGGCGCGTCCGCTTCGAGCGTCGATTCGGGACCACCCGAGAGCACGATCGCGCGCGGTGCGAACGATCGAACCGCGTCCTCGCTCGCGTCCCACGGCCAGATCTCGCAATAGACGCCGATCTCCCGCACACGGCGCGCGATCAGCTGCGTGAACTGCGAGCCGAAGTCGAGGATCAGGATACGGTCGCGATGGATGTCGTCGCGAGGGCTGAGGGCTGAGGGCTGAGGGCTGAGGGAAGAGCGGGTGTCGTTGGTCATCGCGTTCATCTGTTTTTCCTCAGCCTCAGCCTGCTCTTGAATCAATCCATCCGGTAGTTCGGCGCTTCCTTCGTGATCGCGACGTCGTGGACGTGCGATTCGCGCACGCCGGCCGAGGTCACGCGGACGAAGCGCGGCTTGGCGCGCATCTCGTCGATCGTGCCGCAACCGACGTAGCCCATCGAGGCTCGCAGCCCGCCGACGAGCTGGTGCACGATCGAGCGCAGCGAGCCGCGGTACGGCACGCGACCCTCGATGCCTTCGGGCACGAGCTTGTCCGCGTCGGACGCGTCCTGGAAATAGCGGTCCTTCGAGCCCTGCTGCATCGCGCCGAGCGAGCCCATGCCGCGATAGCTCTTGTACGAGCGCCCCTGGTAGAGCTCGACCTCGCCGGGTGCTTCCTCGGTGCCGGCGAACATGCCGCCGATCATCACGCAGGACGCACCGGCGGCGATCGCCTTCGCGATGTCGCCCGAGTAGCGGATGCCGCCGTCGGCGACCAGCGGGACTTCGTCCTTCAGCGCTTCGGCGACCATCGAGACCGCGGTGATCTGCGGCACGCCGACGCCCGCGACGATGCGCGTCGTGCAGATCGAGCCGGGACCGACGCCGACCTTCACCGCGTCCGCGCCCGCGCCGACGAGCGCCCGCGCGGCCTCGCCGGTCACGATGTTGCCGCCGATGACCTGGACCTTCGGATAACGCTTCTTGATCCACGCGACGCGCTCGATCACGCCGCGGTGATGACCGTGAGCGCTGTCGACGACGAGCACGTCGACGCCGGCCTCGACCAGCGCCGCGACGCGCTGCTCCGTGTCGCCGCCGGCGCTGACCGCCGCGCCGACGCGCAGCCGTTCCTGGTCGTCCTTCGCGGCGTTCGGGTTCTCGCGCGCCTTCTGGATGTCCTTGACCGTGATCAGCCCGCGCAGCTCGAACGCGTCGTTGACGACGAGCACCTTCTCGATGCGATGCTTGTGCAGCAGCGTCAGCACCTCGTTGTCGTCCGCGCCTTCGCGCACGGTGACGAGGCGCTCCTTCTTCGTCATGACGTTGCGGACCGGATCTTCCTGCCGCGTGTCGAAGCGCAGGTCGCGGTTCGTGACGATGCCGACGAGCTGGCCACCCTCCACCACCGGCACGCCGGAGATGTTTCGTGCGCGCGTGAGCTGCAGCACGTCGCGGATCGAGGTCTGCGGATCGACCGTGATCGGATCTCGGATCACGCCCGCCTCGAACTTCTTGACCAGCCTGACCTCGGCGGCCTGCTGCTCGATCGGCATGTTCTTGTGCATGATGCCGATGCCGCCGAGCTGCGCCATCGTGATCGCGAGGCGTGCCTCGGTCACCGTGTCCATCGCGGCGGAAACGACCGGGATATTGAGCTCGATGCTGCGCGTAAGACGCGTGGACGTGCGGACGTCCTTCGGCAGGATGTTCGATTCGGCCGGTACCAGCGAGACGTCGTCGAAGGTCAATGCTTCGGCGAGGATGCGCATTGCTTGCCTGCCCTGGAGGCGAAGGAAGCGCGGCATTATAGCCGCAAAGCGCCCTCGTCCGGTCCCGTCGCCCATCGGGGCAGCCGCCGCCCCGCCCACGCGGCCGCGCAGCCGACGATCCAGGCGAGCGCCGCCGCGTAGACGAGGAAGGCCTGACGCGAGAGATCGTGGACGCCGTCGCCGACCGCGGTGAGCAGGAGCTGCTGCCAGATGATCGCGTTCGCGAGCCAGGCGGCGAGCCACGCATGGCCCCCGGCGGCGCGCCAGCGCGGCACGGCGAGCGCGAGCACGATCCAGGCAAGCGGTGCGATCACGACCGCGAGGGACAGCGCGCGCCAGTCTCCGAGCAGCGTTCCGAGGCTGGCGCGCTCGCGAGTCACGTCACCGTACGACTCGCCGGCGACATGGCCGAGCTCGTTCTGGACCCAGGGGTCGAGCGCGATGAAGGCGCGGCCCAAGAGTCGCATCAGCGTCGCTGGCTCCTGAGCGAGGATGCGCGCGAGCACGCCCGCGCGCGTAAGCGCGAACGCCTCGGGGCACGCGGCTTCCCACTCCTCGCGCGCGGCATAGTCGAAGATCGTCTTGCTGGCGAGCGTCGCGCACGCGTCCGGCAGCTCGAGCCGCTTCGTGGTCCGGACCGGGTCGGCCGAGGAGCCGAGCACGCCGTTGAAGACGAAGTTGAACGTGCCGACCTTCTGCCACAGCGGGAGCGCGGGATCGTCGGTGCGCGAGATCGACACCAGTTGTGCCGCGAGCCCCACGACCGCGGCGAACGCGAACGGCACGAGCGCGCGCAGGCGCGCGGCACGCAAGGCCGCGGCCCCGCCCCACGTCGCGAGCGCGAAGCCCAGCGCGAGCGCGAGTGGCAGCGGGCCGTACTGGACCTTGCCGAGTGCCAGCGCCACTGCCGCGACGACCATCGCAGCGGCGAGCCCGATCGAGCGCGCACCCGACCAAGCGAGCAGCAGCACGCCGACGCTCGCGACTGCGGCGATGATCGAGGTGAACTCCGCGTAGAACGTGTTCGCCCAGAGCAGCATCGCCGGATCGGCCAGCACCGCGGCGGCGGCCGCAGCGAGCCCGATCGCGACCGCGAACTCGCGTCGCCGGACCAACACCTCGACGAGCGTGGCGAGCATCATGAAGAGCAGCATCGCGCGCGCGATCCCGACCGTTCGGACCGATCCGATGCCGTCCTCACCCTTCGCCTCCTCCGACGCGAGCCCTGCCGCGAACGCGCCGACGAACACGAGCTCACTGGTCCACAGGCACGGCGCTTCGACCGCCGGCTGGCGCGAAAAGAGCTCTAGCGGTGCCTCGGGCGAATAGAGCCCCGGGTCGACGCCCGGCCGGTGCGGAAACACGCCGACGCAGCCGGTGTAGCGCACCTGGTCGTAGTTGTTCCCGTAGCCCCACATCGGCTCGTGCACGAGGAACGAGAACATCCGGAACGAGAGCACCGCGAGCAGCACCCAGAGGACCGGCGGGAACGGGTTGCGCCGGGTCAAGGGCTCACCGCACCAGCGCGAGCGAGAGGTCCGGCCAGTACGTGATGAGCAGCACGGCGGCGAGCTGGATCACGAAGAACGGCCAGCACGCGCGGATCACGGTCAGCACCGGCCGCTCGAAACGGTAGCTCGCGACGAACAGGTTCATGCCGAGCGGCGGCGTGAAGAAGCCGACCTGCAGGTTCGCGAGGAACATGATCCCGAAGTGCACCGGGTCGATGCCGTACCCGATTGCGATCGGCAGCACCAGCGGCACGAGGATCATGATCGCGGGCAGGCCCTCGAGCAGCATCCCGAACACGAGCAGGAACACGTTCAGCACGAGCAGGAACAGGAGCTTCGAATCGATGTGCGTCCTGATCCACTCGAACAGGCGTGCCGCGACCTCCTGGTCGATCAGCCAGTTCGTCAGCGCGAGCGCGACGCCGAGGATCATGAGGATCGCGCCGACCAGCAGCATCGCCTCGCGCGCAATGCGCGGGAACGCGCGCAGCGGCACTTCGCGCCGGATCGCGAGCACGACGACGACGACGTAGAGCGCGGTCACCGCGGCGGCCTCGGATGGCGCGATGAAGCCGCCGTAGATTCCGCCGAGCACCACGAGCGGCAGCGGGATTTCCCAGCGCGCGTCCCACAGCGCCGCGATCGCCTCCTTCGCGTCGAAGCGCTTGCCGGTGCGTTCGACGCCGCGCGACGCCCACGCGCCGTACGCGCCGAGCATCACGATCATCAGGATGCCCGGCAGCAGCCCTGCGAGGAACAGATCCTCGATGCGGATCGGCGGGTCGGTCACCAGCTGCTGCGCGACGACCGCGAAGATGATGAGCGGCAGCGACGGCGCGAACAGCAGCCCGAGGCTGCCCGAGGTCGTCACGAGCCCGAGGCTGAAACGCTCCGGATAGCGCGCCTGCCGCAGGGCCGGATAGAGCACGGCGCCGAGTGCGACGATCGTGACGCCGGTCGCACCGGTGAATGCCGTGAACAGCGCGCAGATCACGAGAGCGACGATCGCAAGACCGCCGGGTAGCCAGCCGAACCATGCGTCCGAGAGCCGCACCAACCGCTGCGGCGCGCGGCTCTCGCCGAGCAGATACCCCGCGATCGTGAACAGCGGAATCGCGACCAGCACCGACATCTCGGTGATGCGGTAGAACTCCGCCGCGACGATCGTGAGATCGTACCCGGCGGACCGCAGGCCGAGCATCGCGACCGCCGCGATCACCGCGAACAGCGGCAGGCCGAGCAGCGCCAGCAGCACCAGCGCGAGCGCAACGACGAGCAGCACTCAGTGTTCTCCGGCCGCGCGCGGTGGAAGGAACGCGTGGATCAGGAACCTCAGCGTCATCGCGGCGAACGCGAACGGCATGATCGCCTCGATCGCCCACGCCGGGACGCTCGCGAACGCGATCGTCGCCGATTCGTACTCGCTGCGGACCAGCGCGAACGAGTACCACGCGAGCAGCGCCGTGGCGGCGGCCGCGGCGAGATACGCGATCACGCGCGCGACGCGCGCGGCGCCGGCGCGCAGCACGCGCGACAGCGCGTCGATCGCGAGATGCTTGTCCTCGCGCGCCGCGATCATCGCGCCGAGCAGCGCGATCCAGAGCACCATCGCCCGCAGCGCGGGATCGAGCGATGCCGAGCCCTCGTTGAACGCGAGTCGCGCGACGATCTGCGCGCCGGCGAGCAGCACCAGCGCGGCGGTCAGGAGCGTGACGAGCAGGTCCTCGAAACGCGCGAGCGCGCGGAACAGCAGGCTGGCCGCCCGGCGGATCACTTCTGCGCGCTCTTCCCCGCGCGATAGCTCGCGAGCGCCTCACGGATCGCCGTCACGACTCCGGGCGTGAACTCGGCCTGCGCGAGCAGCTTCTTCTCGGCCTTGTCGCCGATCTCGTGCCAGAGCTGCGCCTCCTCGGCGGTCGGCGCGGCGAACGTGATCCCGAGCTTCGCGAGCGTCGCGCGCGCGTCGTCGTTCTCCTTGCGCGAGCTCGCGTCGATGCGGTCGAACGCGCGCTGGATTTCCTCGAGCACGATCGCGCGATCGGCCTCATCGAGCTTCGCGAGCACCTTGGAATCGATCAGCAGCAGGCCGATGACGAAGGTCAGCGGCAGGTCGACGACGTGCTTCACCTTCGTGTGCCACTGGAAGAAGATCGTACCCGCGAGCGTGTTCGCGACCGTGTCGACGAGGCCGGTCTGGAGGCTCGGGTAGACGTCGGCGAGCGGCAGCGGGATCGGACTCACGCCGCCGACCGCGAACGCGACCGCCGAGATGCGATCGTTCTGTGGCGTCCAGACCTTGCTCGTGCGGAGGTCGTCGGCGTTGCGGATCGGCTTCGTGCCCATGAGGTACGCGAAACCACCACCCGAGATCCCCGCCGCGACCATGCCGTGCTTCTCGAACCCCGCGCGCAGCATCGGGTCGACGATCGGCCGCACGTGGTCGATCTCGGCGTAGTTGCGGAACAGGAACGGCAGCCCGTAGACCGGTGCGTCCTTCGAGACCAGCGAGGCCTCGGCACCCGTGAACGCGGCACCCTGAAGCTGGCCGAGCTTGATCTTGCGCAGCACCGCGGCGTCGTTGCCCATGACGCCGGCGGGATAGAACTTGAGCTCGACGCGACCCGCGGTGTGCGTCTTGATCGCCGCCGCGCCGGCGCGCATCTCGCGCATCCAGCCCGAGCCCTCGGGGGCTACCGTCGCGATCTTGAGCGGCGCCGCACCCGCGCCGAAGGAGACGAGCGAGACGAGTACGGCGAACAGTGCACGGATCATCGAGCGTTCCATCTTCAGAAGTAGTCCTTCCCCGATTCGAGCAGCGCGCGCGCGCGCTTCTGCGCGAGCACGTTGACGAGCGTCAGCCCCGGCGCCTTCGGGTCGGCCGCGAGCGCTTCGCCGAGCAGCCGGTCGTGCAGTGCCTGGTCGAACACGAGACGCGCGTAGTACT
>Ga0187892_10005272_pt1 | contig 20493 bp, 22 predicted proteins | sample MA1701073metaG_FD_139345 | JGI IMG/M metagenome (GOLD analysis project Ga0187892, IMG submission 139345) | Bio-ooze microbial communities from a basaltic lava cave in the Kipuka Kanohina Cave System on the Island of Hawaii, USA - MA170107-3 metaG ... | reverse complement strand
GCCCGCTCCCTCTCAAGCTCGGCAATCCGATCCTGCTGCTGACGAATCAGCCGGTCGAGCTGCCGCTGGACTTGCTTGCTGATGTTGAACGGAAACGCTCGCCAGTACTCGTAGAAGGCCTGTGGGGTGGCGAACTCACCGCGCCCGGCCCGGAGGTCGTCGACGACGTCGACAGCCCCGATGTACTCCCGCGTGGTCGAGGACCGCTGGCGACTGGCGATCCGCCACGCCGGCTGGACGATCAGTTCGAGGTTCGCCGCCCGCGATCCCACTTGCGGAACGAAGTCGTAGACCACGAGCAGGTCCAGGTGAGAGGCGTAGCGGGCGAATGGGCGGAACGTTCCGGGCCAGTGCAGCTGAGGCCACTTGAAGTAGGTGTTGCCTGTGTACAGAGTGATCCGGCTGCGGGTCCGGATTGGGTTGTCGTCCCGCCGGGCCACCTTGACATCGAGGGCGTGGAACCCGTCGCCGAACCTTGTGCCGCTCAGCTCCAGGTCTGGATAGCCCCGCTCGGACCCCCGTGTCGCCTGCACCGCCGGATCCTTGACCACCGCGTCGAGCAGATGGTCGACGATGGCCACTTCGAGGATGTTCGCCAGCGCGGCCGGCTCCTTCGGGAGCGGAAGAAGATGACCTCCGGCCGAGAGCTTCGCCTCAAGATCCTCGGGCCCGACGGCGTCGAAGGGCCAGTCATGATCGCCATGCCGCTTGAACACACCCGCGACGTCGAACTCGAACTCGGCACACCGGTCACGCAGCCAATCGAGGACGTCAGCCTCCGCCATCCCGCCAGCATCGCGGAGCCAGCAGCCCGGATCGCGGATGCCGCCGCTCGCAACAAGGGAACCTGCGTGGCCGCTCTCGCTCACCGCCCCGGGGGCCCCATCCGCCTCTGGTGATGCAGGACGGCCGCGGGCGCCAGCGGGAACGGTCGCGGGATGGCCCGGCCTAGGCTTCGCGCTCGCTGGCCCACAGCGGCAGTCGACCGTGGCCGGGAGCGGGTTCGCCTCCAGTTCCGCACGCCGAGAGGCTCCAAAACCGCAAGAGAGTGTCCTCCAGTTCCGCAAGCACAGGTAGGCTGAGCCACCGTGGAGGCACGGCTCACTGGAATCGTGCCGCGCCGGATCGGCGCCGTCACGCTGGACCGACTCGGCGAGGAGCCGGTCGTGCTTCTGCAGGGCCCGCGGTCCGTGGGCAAGTCCACGTTGCTCCGACGCCTGGCCGGTGACACGGGGGCGCGGCTACTGGACCTCGATGACGTCGCGACGCGCGATGCCGTGGCGTCAGATCCCGCAACCTTCGTCGGCGGGCCAGAGCCCGTGTGCATCGACGAGTACCAGCACGTCCCGCTCGTCCTCGACGCCATCAAGGCGGAGCTGAACCGGGACGGCCGCCCGGGACGGTTCATTCTCACAGGTTCGGCTCGCCACGAATCGCTGCCGGCAGCCGCGCAAGCCCTGACCGGGCGCTTGCACCGCCTGCCGGTGTACCCGCTATCGCAAGGTGAGATCTCCAGAATCGACGAAGGTCTGCTCGCACGCCTCTTCCGCAACGAGGCGGGCAAGCTGGCCGGTCGCACGTCCGGCAGCGCGCGCGAGCAGTATGTCGAACGGATCGTCGCAGGCGGCTTTCCCATTCCCCTCACCCGAGCGACGGCGGCCGGACGCTCCCGTTGGTTCGACGACTACGTGCGCCTCACTCTGGAACGCGACGTGCGGGAGCTCGCTCGTGTCGAGCAGGCCGCGGTGCTCCCCACGCTCCTGGAGGGCTTGGCGGGCCAGACCGGCCAGGTCCTCAACCTGGCCCGGGCATCTCAGGCGTTGAACATCAGCGAGCGAACCGCGGACAACTACTTGCGGTTGCTCGAAGCGGTGTTCCTGGTGTACCGGCTGCCCGCGTGGGGAACGACCCTCAGCTCCCGAGCCGCGGCGCGTCCGAAGATCCACGTCGTCGACTCAGGTGTGGCGGCCCGGCTCCTTCGCCTCAGCCCCGGCAAGTTGGCCCAGCGGGACCCCACGGCGCTGACCGAACTCGGTCACCTGCTCGAGACGTTCGTCGTCGGCGAGCTTATGAAGCAGGCCTCGTGGCTCGACGGGGTCGCGGGTGTCGGTCATTGGAGGACCCGCGACGGCGACGAGGTCGACCTGGTGGTGGAGAGGGATGACGGCGATGTCGTCGCCTTCGAGGTGAAGGCTGCGCAACGGATCGATGGACGGGCGCTCGCGCCACTTCGAAAGCTCCGCGACGCCGTCGGCCCCGCGTTCATCGCCGGCGTCGCCTTGTACCTCGGCGCGCAGTCCTATAGGGCGGAGGACCGATTGCATGCCATGCCCGTGGACCAGCTCTGGATGGCCTGACGTCTCCCGACCGGCGAGCGTGGGGCACGAGCTGTTTCGTACCGTTTCCTGATCACGGAGCGACGTGTGTCACGGCGCCAACTTGCAGCGTGAACGCTAGCATTGTGCGACGTGCGGACCCTTTACCTGCGAAACGTTCCCGACGACGTTGGCGAGAGGCTCGACCGGCTCGCGGCGTGTGAGGGGTTGTCCGTCTCGGCGTTCGCGACGCGTGAGCTCGCCGTGATCGCTCGCCGGGCCGACAATCCGGCCCTGCTCGCCGACCTACCGGACCTCGCGGTCGATGCGGCGGACGTTGTGGCCGATGTCTAGGCCGGGCGTACGGCGCGTTGATCGTCATCGACGCGTCGGCGGCCGTGCTCGGGTTGCTCAACGACGGCGAGGCACGAGCGCAGCTCGCGCATGAGGCGGTTGTATCGCCGCATCTCGCCGACTCCGAGATCGCGCACGCGCTCCGGTCGCAAGTTCTCCGTGGCGCGATCGAGGAGCCGGCCGCCACGCAGGCGATCGGCGTCTGGGCCCGCCTCGGGCTTCAGCGCGTGGGGGTCTCCGGTTTGCTGGACCGCATCTGGGAGCTACGCGCCAACCTCAGCGCCTACGACGCGACGTACGTCGCCGTGGCCGAGGCGCTCGACGCTCCATTGGTCACCGCCGATGGCCGGCTCGCGCTCGCGCCTGGTCCCCGGTGCACGATCACCGTCGTCCGGCGCTGACCGGCGTGCCGGGCCTACGCCCGCCGCCGACCTCACCGTTCGCGAGTCGCAGGAGGTATGACAGTACTACCATACCGTCATGCCCAAGGAAAAGGTTACGTTGACCCTCGACAGCGGCCAGCTCGAGGAGCTTCGCACGTTGGTCGGCGCCCGGAGCCTCTCGGCGACGATCGATCGCGCCGTCGGGTCCTACCTGTCAAGACTCCGACACCTGCGGGCGCTGGACGAGTGGCTCGCCGAGCTGGAGGCGGAGCACGGTCCCGTCGAGCCGGAGACGCTCGAGTGGGCGGCCCGAATCGTCGACGAGTGGGAGGCCGCCGGCCCGCCGGCGCAGCAGGCAGTCTGAAGTGCTCCTCCTCGACAGCGAGGCGATCTCGTCCATCGCGCACGGACCAGCCCGGCGCCGTGATCGTGTCCGGGGCTTGGTGGGCGAGATGCGGTCGCGCGGCCTCCCGGTGGCGACGGTCGCCGCGGTCCTCGCGGAGGTCGTTCGCGGCCAGGCCGAGGACGCCGGGGTCTTCGCTGGCCTCCGGCGCGAGCGCGTCGAGGTGCATCCCGTCGACAGCCGGACAGCCGTTCGAGCCGGACGGCTGCTGGGCCGAGTCGGAGCGGGATCGGAACTCGCCGTCGACGCCTTCCTGGTCGCCGCCGCCGACCTGCGGGGAGGCGCGGTGATCGCTTCCGTGGACGGGAGCGACCTGCGGCGACTGGCGGCCGTGGCCGAACGCGTGCTCGTCGCCGGCCTCGACGCCTGATCGGCGCGCCGGGCGCGCCGGCGCGCGCCGGGCGCGCCGGCGCGCGCCGGGCTCGCCGCCGACCGTGGCACACTCGACCGGCATGCGACGGGCGGTCTGGGCACTGGCGCTGGCGTCCGCCGGCCTGGCGGCGGTGAGCGTGTCCCCGGCCACTGCGGCGACCCTTCCACCGGGGTTCAGCGAGGGGCTGGTGGCGAGCGTGCCCGCGCCCACGTCGATGGCGTTCACCCCGGACGGCCGGTTGCTGGTCACGAGCCAGGGCGGCGCCCTGCGGGTCGTCAAGGCCGGCGCCCTGCTGGCGGCGCCCGCCCTCGACCTGAGCGGCGTGATCTGCTCCAACTTCGAGCGCGGCCTGCTGGGCGTGGCCGTCGATCCCAGCTTCACGACCAACGGCTTCGTCTTCCTCTACTACACCCTCAAGGTCGGCGCAGTGTGCGACGGCGACGACGTGAACCGGGTGTCCCGCTTCGTGATGACGGGCGACACGCTCGGCAGCGAGACCGTGCTCGTCACCAACATCCCGTCGCCCGCCGGGAACCACAACGCCGGCTACGTCAACTTCGGGAAGGACGACAACCTGTACGTGAGCGTGGGGGACGGCGGGTGCGACTACGCCGGCGGCGGTTGCGCGGCCAACAACGACGCCACCCGGGACATGCACGCCCTCGTGGGCAAGATCCTCCGCATCGACCGCAACGGCGGCATCCCTGCCGGCAACCCGTTCACCGGGGCGGGCACGGCCCGGTGCAACACCGTCGGCGTCCACCCCACCGGCGCCACCTGCCAGGAGATCTTCGCCTTCGGGCTGCGCAACCCCTTCCGCATGGCGTTCGACCCCAACGACGCCGGCACCCGCTTCTACATCAACGACGTGGGCCAGTCGTCGTGGGAGGAGATCGACCTCGGCGCGTCGGGCGCCGACTACGGGTGGAACGCCCGCGAGGGCCACTGCCTCACCGGGTCCACCAGCAACTGCCCGCCGCCGCCGGGCGGCGTCACCGACCCGATCTTCGACTACGGGCGCGGCGACGGGTGCGTGACGATCACCGGCGGCGCCTTCGTGCCCGCCGGCGCCTGGCCGGCCGCCTACTCGGGCAAGTACCTCTTCGCCGACTTCGGCTGCGGGAAGATCTTCCGCCTCGACCCCGCGGGCGGCGGCGCCTTCACCAGGGTGGACTTCGTGACCGGCCTGGGCGGCAGCTCGGCCACCGACCTGCGCTTCGGCCCCTACGGCCGCACCCAGGCCCTCTACTACACGACCTACGCCATGGGCGGGCAGGTGCGGCGCATCGTGAGCGACACGACCATCCCCCCGCTCGCCAGCCAGGGGGCGGCGTGGTACAGCGACGGCCGCACGTCCAAGTCGGGCCCGGCGTCGACCGTGGTGACCGCCTACGCATCCGGTCTGGCCGCGAACACCCCGTTCCGGCTCATGACCTCGCCCGTGCAGGCCAACCCCGACCTCCGGTGCACCGTGGACCTGGCGACCGTCAACCCCGCCGTGCGGGTCTCGAGCAGCCGCGGCTTCGTGCCCTACACCACCGGGCGGATCAACCGCCTGCCGGGCCCGTACGACGTGTGCTTCGTCGCCACCGACCTCAGCGTGGTGAGCGCGTCCGCAACGTTCACCGTCGTGTAGCGCGCCGTTTCAGTAGCGTTGGAGGCGGTGGCGCTGCACCTCCACAGCCTGACCTTCGACGCCGCTGACCCGCCCGCCCTCGCCCAGTTCTGGGCCGCCGTCACCGGCTACGACCTGGGCCAGGTGAGCCCGTTCTTCGCCGAGCTGACGGGGGACGGCCGCTTCGGCCCCCGGCTCATGTTCATCCAGGTGCGGGAGGGCAAGACGGCCAAGAACCGGTTCCACCCCGACCTGGGCAGCGCCGACCTCGACGGGGAGGTGGAGCGGGTGATCGGCCTGGGCGCCCGGCTCGTCGGCCGGCGCCAGGAGTGGGGCGTGACGTGGGCGACGCTGGCCGACCCCGAGGGGAACGAGTTCTGCATCGGCCTGCACGCGCCGGGCTGACCGGTCGGCGCTCCGGCTACACGATGGTGATCGTCCCTTTCATCCCGTAGGCCCAGTGCCCGGGGAGGTGGCAGCCGAACAGGAGCGTGCCCTTGCTGATGAACGTGTACACGGTCTCGGCGGTGGCGTTGGGGGCGACGGAGACCTCGCCGGGCTTGCCCCGGTGATGGGCCTCGGTCCCCCGCTCGTGGTGGTCCTGCACGGCCTGGTCGCCGATGATCAGCTCGTGGGGGATGGGGTCCCGGTTGACGAGCGTGAAGCGGACGGTTTCCCCGGCGCGCACGTCGATGGCGGGGATCGAGAAGGTCGAGTACTTGACGTCGATCTCGATGGTCCGTACCTGCGGCCCGCCGCCGCCGCCGCACCCCGGGAGGGCGAGGGCGGCGGCGGAGATGACGGCCGCCAGGGCGGCAAGGCGGCGGCTCACGTCACGTCACGCCGCGGCGCTCGCCCCGTCGCGGGACACCAGGATCCCGATCCCGACAGCCAGCACGACGACGGCCAGCCCGACCCCGAGCACGAGCGCCCACCACAGGCCGCCGCCCGTGCCGCCCGTCCCGGTCGCAGCGGCGCCGGTCACGACGGTCGTGGCGGCCGCGCCCGCCGGCGCCGGCAGCAGCCCGGCGGCCACCGGTGACGCCTTGCCCGAGCCGGTGGCGTCCACGGCCAGGTCGTAGGTCAGGTCGGTGGGGACGGCGTCGACCTTGAGGTAGGTGAGCCACGATGAGGCCGGCACCCACGACATGCCCTTGTCGGAGCGGAGGTCGCTCAGCAGTCGGGGCGAGGCCTTCTCCTGGCGGGCCAGGGTGAGGCCCGGGGCGTTGTCGCCGGGCAGCAGGGACGGCTTCTGGTCGGTCAGCAGGAACACGTCGGCGGCCACCCGCTCGCCCTTCTGGAGGCCCACGCCCAGGATCCGCAGCGGGACCCAGGGGTTGTCGGTGGGGATGGCCAGGTGGACGGGGGTGCCGTCGCCCAATGCCACGCCGCGCTGCTGGGCGGCCTCGGCGTTGAACCGGGCCGCCAGGAAGATGGGGCTGCGGCCGGCGTAGAAGTCGAGAACGGCCGGCGTGTCGGGGGTGAGCAGGAACCCGTGCTCGGTGGCCCAGTCCCCCACCGCCTTGGCCCCGCCCTTGAGGACGGTGACGTCGAGGGCGTCGATCCGCTTCTCGAGGAGGACCTCGGCCTCGTCCATCCCGGCAGCCGCACTCACGCGAGCGGTGGCGAAGGCCTCCACCGGCGGCGCCACCTCGCGCACGAGACGCTGGAGGGTCCAGTCGCCGCCCCGCTCCACCGAGGTGGGCACGCCGGGCAGCGGGATGATCGACCCGAACTCGCCGCCCGCGCCGGCGAACTGGAAGGCGGTCACGTAGTGCTCGACGCCGGCGTGGTAGGCCGCCAGGGTGGTGGTGCGCACCAGGTTGACGCTGCCGTTGCGGCCGATGAGACCGCCGCAGGCGAGCGCGGGGCCGGCGGCAAGGCCGATGAAGGCGGCGCTGACGGCAAGGGCGATGGTGAACCGGCGCATACCAGTACCTCCTCGATGTGGTTGCGCCGGGTTGGACGGCGGCTGGACCGCCGGCGGTTCCCGAGAATTTCGACCCCGTTCGAGCGGGGCGTCAGCCCGCCAGGATCAGGCCCGAGGGCGTGCGCGCCGCCCCGGAGTCCACGGCCAGGGCGGTCACCAGGGCCTCCCGGATCATCACGTCTCCCACGCCGTCGAGGTCGAGGACGGCGGCGGCGGCCACGTCCGGAGGGATGCGCCCCTCGTCTCGGAGGGCGGCCACCGCCCGGGCGAGCTGGGCCCGGGCGATCGGGCTGTCGACCTCGGCCAGGGCGGCCGGGAGCGCGTCGTCGAACCCGTCCGGGTCCTCGGCGGCGATCGCCGACCGGAGACGCTCCAGCGCCGGCGACAGGATGCGGGGCAGCGAAAGCTGCAACCGCAGGTCCAGCCGCGGCAGCTCGGCCACCTGCGTATAGAGCCCGACCAGATCGTCGGGCTCGTCGATCGCCCGCCGCAGCACGCGTACCGCCGCTCGACACTGCTCGCTCAGGTACGCGCGCGCCAGGTCACGCTCGGACGGCCCCCGCGGCACGCCGCAGCACCGTTTCGACTTGGCCCCGCTCCCGCACGGGCAAAGCTGGTTCCGTCCCACACCGGCCATGCAGCCCCCTGTCCTCGGCTGGCGGCTGCATTCTCGCGCCCGCCCAGGCCGGGGTGGTGGACCTGGGACCGCTAACGCTCCCGCAGGCTGACGGCGCCGTCCCGGTCCTCGACCACCGCCTGGATGTAGCGGGTGCTGGCGCCGTCGAAGACGGTGCACTCGATGGTGGCGCCGATGTCGGCCAGGCGGAGCTTGGCCTGGCCGCAGTCGATCGCGGCCGTGCGCCAGCGCTCGTCCAGGCGGCTGCGGAGGAAGTCGGTGACCGTGGAAAGGTCGATGATCGCCTGGAGGGGGCGGAACTCGTACTGGGCCTGGTTCCCGAGGATCTCGGCGATGGTCACGCGGTAGCGGGCCGGTCGGCCCTCGATCTCGACCGAGCATTCGAAGGACTCGCCGGTGCGGGCGGTGACGTCGGGCGGGCACGTCGCCTGGCCCACGGTCAGGCGGGGGGAGCGCTCCTTGGCCTTGAGGATGAGCTGCAGCTCCACGTGGGTCTGGTTGACCCGGCGCGCGGTGGAGGCTGTCGACCTCGTCCCGCCGCACCCGGCGCCCAGGGCCAGCAGGGCCACCGCCGCGAGCGCGGCCGCGGGCCTACGGAGCGGAGGCAAGACGGCGGGCGCCGATGGTGTCCATCCACACCGGGTCGTAGCCGGCCGCCCGGAGGGCGGCGGCCACCGCGGCGGGCGAGCGGGTGTCGGCCACCTCGAACTGGGGCTCGGCGTCGCTGGGGCGGGCGTAGCCGCCCGGTTCGGTGTGGGAGCCGGCGGAGATCTGGGTGACGCCGAGGGGGATGAGGGCGTCCCGGAGGGCGGCGGGCTCACGGGTGGACAGCGACACGCCTACGTCGGGCAGGTAGAGGCGGAGGGCGCAGAGCAGCTGGGCCAGCTCGGCGTCGGTGACGGCCCGCTCGGGCCGGTAGCCCCCCGCCGCCGGGCGGAGCCGGGGCAGGGAGACGGCCAGGTCGCAGCGCCACCAGCGGCGGAGGATCGCCTTGGCGTGGGCGGCGAGGGTGAGGGCCTCCGACCGCCAGTCCGGGTGGAGGCCGAGCAGGGCGCCGATCCCCAGTCGGCGCACGCCCGCCGCGGCGGCCCGGTCGGGCGCCCCCAGCCGCCAGTTGTAGTTCCGCTTCTTGCCCTTGACGTGGACGGACGCGTAGGTCGCGGGGTCGTACGCCTCCTGGTAGACGACGAGCCCCTCGCAGCCGGCGTCGACCAGCCGCTGGTAGGCCGCGGTGTCCCAAACCTGGACCTCGACCGAGACCGACGGGACGACCGGCGCCAGGGCGCGCACGCAGCCGGCCAGGTAGTCCTTGGAGACGATGCGGGCGTGCTCGCCGGCGACCAGCAACAGGTGGCGGAAGCCGCGGTCGAGCAGGGCCCGCGCCTCCTCGACCACCTCGTCCCCCGACAGGGTGCGCCGGGCCACGGCGTTGCCGGCCGCGAAACCGCAGTACGTGCACACCGACACGCATTCGTTGGAGAGGTAGAGGGGGGCGAACAGGCGGACGACCCGGCCGAACCGGCGAACGGTGGTGGCGTGGGCGGCGGCGGCCAGGTCCTCGAGGCGGCCGGCCGCGGCCGGGGACAGCAGGGCGGCGAAGTCCTCCGCGGTGCGTCGGGTGGCGCGCAGGGCGCGGTCGACGTCGGGGCCGGCCGCTACGAGGGCGAGACGGCGGAGGTGGCCGAGCGACGTCTCCCGGAACGCCGCCACGTCGGCCGCGGCCGTCCCGGGCGGCACGCCCGCCGGCCGGGACTCGAGGGCGACAGAGGTCACGCCAGGAAGCCGGTGAGCGGGGAGGACGCGGCGGCCGCGCCGCCGGCGGCGGGGAGGCCGGCGACGAACGCGGCCCGGCCCGCCTCCACCGCCAGCCGGAAGGCGGCGGCCATGGCCGGCGCGTCGCCGGCGGTGCCGATGGCGGTGTTGACCAGCACCGCGTCGGCCCCCAGCTCCATGGCCTCGGCGGCGTGGGACGGCGCGCCGATCCCGGCGTCGACCACCACCGGGACGAGCGACTGCTCGACGATGATCTCGATGGCGGCCCGGGTGCGCAGGCCCTGGTTGGAGCCGATCCACGACCCGAGGGGCATGACGGTGGCGCACCCCACCTCCTCGAGCCGCTTGCACAGCACCGGGTCGGCGTTCACGTAGGGCAGGACGGTGAACCCCTCGGCCACCAGGATCTCCGCCGCCTTCAGCGTCTCGACCGGGTCGGGCAGCAGGTAGCGGGGCTCGGGGGTGATCTCCAGCTTGATCCAGGTGGGCAGGCCGGCGGCCCGGGCCAGCCGGGCCAGGCGCACCGCCTCCTCGGCGTCGTCGGCGCCGCTGGTGTTGGTGAGGATCAGCGCCCGATCAGGGTCGACGGCGTCGAGGATGTCGCCCTCGGGGTCGCGGGCGGAGGGGTCGACCCGGCGCAGCGCCACCGTGACCATCTCCGTGCCCGATTCCTTGATGGCGCCCCGGAGGGCGGCGTTGGACGGGAACTTGCCCGTCCCCAGGAACAGGCGGGACGTGAACTCTCGCCCGGCGATGACCAGCGGATCCGGCACTGCTCCCACGCTCCTTCGCCCGCATTACCGGGCCAGTCGGTGAAGGGTCGCGAGCCGTCGTGCTCGCCTCTCAGCCCGGCGCTCCGAGCTCCCCTGCGTTGTTCGGGGTCGCCACTACGGTACCCCTATGCGCTACTGGACCGTGGAGGAGGCCCGGGCCTACCTGCCGCGGTTGAAGGAGCTGGTGGAGGTCATCCGCACCGCGGCCCTGGTGCGAGCCGGCCGCCACCCGTCGCCCAACGGCCGGCGGTCGCTGCTCATCGACGCCGAGGAGGCGTACCAGGAGATGCGGGCGGGCGACATCATCCTGCGCGACGCCACCACCGGCCTGCTCGACTTCCACGCCCAGGGCGGCGACGGCGTCGTCTACTTCCTGTGCTGGAAGCGGGGCGAGGACGACCTGGCGTGGTGGCACCTGCCCGAGGACGGCTTCCCGGGCCGCAAGCCGCTGCCGCGCCCAGACGGCCGCCCGTGAGCACCCGCAAGCTGATCGTGGCGGCCATGATCTGCGGCATCGCCATCCTCGTCGCCTTCGCGGTGCAGGTCCTGCTCGCGACCCGCTAAACCGCGTGGGCGGCACTGCCACCCGGCGTCACTAGGCTGAAATCCATGGCCGAGCAGTTCGACGTGGTTGTCATCGGAGGAGGGCCGGGCGGGTACGCCGCCGCGCTGTACGGCGCCGCCGCGGGCCTGCGGATGGCCGTCGTGGAGCGGGAAAAGGTGGGCGGCACGTGCCTCCACCGGGGCTGCATCCCCGCCAAGCAGTTCCTGGAGACGGCCACCGTGTTCCGCACCGTGGCCGGGGCCAAGGAGTTCGGGGTGGTGGCCGACCAGCCCACGGTCGACTTCGCCAGCGCCCAGGCCCGCAAGCGAAAGGTCGTCGAGCAGCTCTGGAAGGGCCTCCAGACGCTGATGAAGAGCCGCAAGATCACGACCGTCCACGGCGCGGGAACCCTTCGCGACCGCCACACGGTCGAAGTGGACGATGGCACCGAGCTCCAGGCCGCCAAAGCGGTGATCCTCGCCAGCGGGTCGGCGCCCCGCACCCTGCCCGGCTTCCACGTCGACGGCCGCTACGTGCTCACGTCGGACGAGGTCCTCGCCCTCGACCGGCTGCCCCGTTCGGCGGCGGTGATCGGCGGCGGGGCCATCGGGTGCGAGTTCGCCTCCATGCTCAGCGACCTGGGCGTCCAGGTGACGATCCTGGAGGCGCTGCCCAAGATCCTGCCCGGCTGCGACTCCGACGTGGCCGACGTCGTCGTGCGATCCTTCAAGCGGCGCGGGATCGAGGTGCGCACCGGGGCGAAGGTCGAGGGCCACGATCCCAACGGCGAGCAGACCACCATCCGCCTGGGCGAGGACCAGCCGTTGACGGTCGACGTCATCGTCATGTCGATCGGGCGCCGGCCGCTGTCGGACACGCTCGGGCTGGACGGCGCGGGCGTGAATGTGGCGGTCGACGGCAAGGGGTTCGTCACCGTCGATCCCCACATGCGAACGGGCGAACCCGGCGTGTACGCCCTCGGCGACCTGGTCAATACGCCGCAACTGGCCCACGTCGGCTTCGCCGAGGCCATCGTGGCCATCAAGGACATCATGGGCGAGCCGGTCGTTGCGGTGGATTACGAGAAAGTCCCCTGGTGCATCTACTGCCATCCCGAGGTGGCGTTCGCCGGGCTCTCCGAGCAGGCCGCCAAGGATGCCGGCCACGACGTGCTGGCCTCCAAGCACCGCTTCAACTCGAGCAGCCGGGCGATGATCGTGGGTGAGCCGGAGGGGCTGGTGAAGGTGGTCGCCGAGAAGACGCGGGACGGAAAGGCGGGGCGGCTGCTGGGCGTTCACATGGTGGGCCCCTGGGTGACCGAGCAGCTCGGGGAGGCGTACCTGGCGGTGAACTGGGAGGCCACACCGGACGAGATCAGCCAGTACCTCCACCCCCACCCCACACTGTCCGAGACGTTCGGCGAGACCGTCATGTCGCTCACCGGAAGGGGGCTCCACGGCTGATGGCCGACATCACCATGCCGCAACTCGGTGAAACCGTGACCGAGGGAACCATCACCAAGTGGTTCAAGAAGGTCGGCGAGCAGATCGCCATGGACGAGCCGCTATTCGAGGTGTCGACCGACAAGGTCGACTCCGAAGTGCCGTCCTCGGCCGCCGGGTACGTCACCGAGATCCTGGTGGAGGAGGGCCAGACGGTCGACGTCGGCGCCAAGCTCGCGGTCATCTCGGCAGACGAGCCGGCGGGAGGCGGGGCGCCGGAGGCTGAAGGTGAGCCCGAGCCTGAGGCGGCGGCGCCGGGAGCCGAGGGCGAGCCGGCGCCGGAGGCCGAGGCGCCCGCGCCCGAGGGCGAGGCGCCCGAGGGCGAGGCGCCGGCCGCCCCGACCGCCGCGGCCGCCCCGAAGGGCGGGGCGGGGGACGGCGGCAGGGTGCCCGGGCTGCTCTCCCCGGTCGTCCGCCGGCTCATCAACGAGCACGGGCTCAACCCGGCTCAGATCACCGGCACGGGCCAGGACGGCCGCATCACCCGGGCCGACGTGCTGGCCTACATCGACCAGAACGGCGGCCGGGCCTCGGCGCCTTCCGCGCCGGCCGCGCCGGCGGCGTCCGCCGCGCCCGCGCCGGCCCAGAAGCCGGCGGCGGCCCCTGCCCCCCGGCGCGGCGCCGACGACGAGGTCATCGCCTTCTCCAACATCCGGCGGCGTACGGCCGAGCACATGATCCGGTCCCAGGCCACCTCGGCCCACGTGCTGGTCGCCGCCGAGGTCGACTACTCGGGCGTGGAGAAGGTGCGCCGGGAGGTGCGGGAGGAGTTCAAAGCCAAGGAAGGCTTCTCGCTGACCTACCTCCCCTTCATCGCCCGGGCCGTCGTCGACGCGCTGGCGGAGTTCCCGGTCGTGAACTCGTCGGTGGGCGACAACGAGCTGACCGTCCACAACCGCATCCACCTGGCCATCGCCGTCGACCTCAACTTCGAGGGGCTGATCGTCCCGGTGGTGCACGACGCCGACCAGATGCGGCTGCGGGCTCTGGCCCGGTCGATGGCCGACCTCGCCCACCGGGCCCGGTCGCGGGAGCTGAGCGCGGACGACATCGCGGGCGGCACGTTCACCATCACCAACCCGGGGCCGTTCGGGACCTTCCTCACCTTCCCGGTCATCAACCAGCCCCAGGTGGCGATCCTCTCCACCGACGGCATCCGCAAGCGGCCGGTGGCGGTCGAGCTACCCGACGGGAGCGACGCGGTCGCCGTCCGGCCGGTCGGCATGCTGGGGCTGTCCTTCGACCACCGGGCCTTCGACGGCGCCTACGCCTCGGCGTTCCTGGCCAAGGTCCGCCAGGTCATCGAAACCCGAGACTGGTCGCAGGAGGTCTGAGCGGCCTGATGCTGCGCGCCCGCTGGCTGGGCAGGGTCCGCTTCGCCGACGCCTACGCCCTGCAACGGTCGCTGTTCCTGCACGGGCGCGACCCCTACCTGCTCCTCCTCGAGCACCACCACGTCTTCACGCTTGGGTTGCGGGGGTCGATGGAGCACGTCCTGGTCGACCCGGCGGCGGTGGGGGCCGACCTGGTGCGCACCAACCGGGGCGGCGACGTGACCTACCACGGCCCGGGCCAACTCGTGGGGTACCCGATCATCTCCTGGCCGGACGGCCCCGGCGCCACGCCGGCGTTCGTCCACAGCGTCGAGGAAGTGGTCATCGAGGCGTGCGCCGACCTCGGCCTGGACGGCCTGGGGCGGCTCGACGGGCGCCCGGGCGTGTGGGTGGGCGCCGGCGGCGCCGACCCCCGCAAGCTGTGCGCCGTCGGCGTGCGCCGCAGCCGGGGGCGGACGATGCACGGCTTCGCCCTCAACGTCGACCCGGACCTGGCTTGGTTCGACCGCATCGTGCCGTGCGGCATCAGCGACAAGGGGGTGACGTCGCTGGCCGCCGAGGGCGTGACCGCCGCCATGGGCGACGTGGTGGAGGCGGTGGTGGCGCGGGCCGCCCGCCGGTGGGGAGGCGGCCAGGTGGAACGGGCCGGCGTGGCCCACGACCTCTCAGTGCGCACCGGCGGCCTCCCCCTCAACGAGCGAAAGCCGGAGTGGATGCGGGTCCAGCTCGACACCGGTCCCCGGTACCGGGACCTCAAGCGGACGATGCGGTCGCTGCGGCTGGTGACGGTGTGCGAGGAGGCGGGCTGCCCGAACATGTTCGAGTGCTGGAACGAGGGTACGGCGACGTTCATGATCAACGGCGACCGCTGCACCCGGTCGTGCGGCTTCTGCCTGGTGGACACCCGCCGCCCGAGCGGCCCGCCCGACGCCGACGAGCCGGGCCACGTGGCCGAGGCGGTGGAGCGCCTCGGCCTGGCCCACGCCGTCGTCACCGCGGTGGCGCGCGACGACCTGGCCGACGGCGGGGCGGCCCAGTTCGCCGCCACCGTGGCCGCCATCCGCGCCCGCTGCCCCGCGACCACCGTCGAGCTCCTGGCGCCCGACTGCAAGGGCGACGCGGCGGCGTGGGCGACGCTCTTCGCCGCCCGCCCCGACGTCCTCAACCACAACCTGGAGACCGTCGCCCGGCTGCAACGGGCGGTACGGCCCCAGGCGTCGTACGTGCGCAGCCTGGGGCTGCTGGGCGAGGCCAGGACCGCGGGGCTGACCACCAAGTCGGGGCTCATCGTCGGCATGGGCGAGACGTTCGACGAGGTCCTGGCGGCGATGGCCGACCTGCGCAACGTGGGCGTGGACATCCTCACCGTCGGCCAGTACCTGCGGCCCACCGCCACCCACCTGCCCGTGGCCCGCTGGTGGTCGCCGGACGAGTTCGGGCGCCTGCGGCAGGCGGGCCGGGCCATGGGGTTCGCCCACGTGGAGGCGTCGCCCCTGACCCGGTCGAGCTACCACGCCCGCGCCGCCCACGAGGCCGCCACGCCTCGGGCGCCACGCGGCGCGTAGATCCGGGAGGCGGGGAGGGGATCACGGCCACAGGTTCTCGGCCGCCCACGCCGCGCCGGGGCCACTGCGACGGTAGGGGGTCCGCTCGTGGAGGCGGTCGGGCCGTCCCCGCCACAGCTTGCGATTCGGTACGCGCCCCAGTACGGCGGGCGGGCACGTCACGCCCCGCGAAGCGGCCTCTCACGTCGGTGAAGTGCCGCTCCAGCTCGGACCGGTGGGCCAGAGGCTCGCTCATGGCGGCGGGCGCCCGGCCCGCCCGTCGCGAAACCGCGAGGTTCGCGCGATTCGCCCCCATTCGTGGGGGTCAATCGCGCGAACCTCGCAGGAATCGTCAGACATACCGCGGTCAGCCCTTAATGGCGGCGGGCGAAGTCGGCGTCCGCCTCGGCGCCGTCGACGAGCTCGACGGGCCCCTCGGCCCGCCCTGGCGCAGCCGGGCAGGCCAGAACAGCGCCAGCGAGGCGTACGGGTTTGCGGCCAGCTCCCGTCCCTTGCGGCTCCGGCGGTGGGTGTAGAAGCGGAAACCGCGGTCGTCAAGGCCCCGGAGCAGGACGGCGCGCGCCGACGGCCGGCCATCGGGCGTGGCGGTGGCGACGACGGCGGCGTCGAACCCGGGCACCCCCAGGTTCCGCGCGTCGGTGATCCAGCCGAGCGCCGCCTCCACCGGGTCCTCCACCACCGCCGGCCAGTTAACCTCGCCGACCGTGGAGGCACGGGCCCGCCGCATGGAACGGGCGCGCGCCCGGATGGCGGAGTTGGAGCTGGACGCCGCCCTCCTGTCCGTGGGCGCCGACTTGCCTTGGCTCACCGGCTACACGGCCATGCCCCTCGAACGCCTCACCATGCTGGTCCTGCCCCGCAACAGCCCCGCCACGCTGGTCGTGCCGCGGCTGGAGGCCCCCCGGGTCGAGCCGGTGGAGGACCTGTTCGCCGTCCGGCCGTGGGAGGAGACCGACGACCCGATCGCGGTCGTCGCCGCCCTGCTGGAGGCGTCCGACGCCGGTGCCCGCGCCCCCCGGCTGGCCGTCTCTGACCGCACGTGGGCTGCGTTCGTCCTCCGGCTCCAGGACGCGCTGCCGGGCGCCCGGTGGACGCCGGCCTCGACCGTCACCGGCCCCCTCCGGGCGGTGAAGGACGAGGCCGAGGTGGGCGCCCTGGCCCGGGCGGGCGCGGCCGCCGACCGGGTCGCGGCCCAGTTGATCGGGGGCGAGATCAGGCTGATCGGCCGCACCGAGGCTGACGTCTCCCGGGAGATCGGCGACCGGCTCCGGGCCGAGGGCCACCAGGCGGTGAACTTCGCCATCGTGGCGTCGGGGCCCAACTCGGCCAGCCCCCACCACGACGCCGGCGACCGGGTGATCCGGCCCGGCGAGGCCGTAGTGTGCGACTTCGGGGGCACGCTCGACGGGTACTGCTCCGACATCACCCGCACCGTCTTCACCGGGCCACCGCCGGGCGAGTACGAGGAGGTGTACGAGGTGGTCCGGGCCGCCCAGGCCGCGGGGGTGGCCGCGGCCCGCGCCGGGACCGCCGCCGAGGCGGTGGACGCCACGTCGCGCGCCCGCATCGCCGACGCTGGGTACGGCGAGTTCTTCATCCACCGCACCGGCCACGGCATCGGGCGGGAGGAGCACGAGGACCCGTACCTCGTGCGCGGCAACCGCATCGCCCTCCGGCCGGGCCACGCCTTCTCCGTCGAGCCGGGCATCTACCTGCCCGGCCGGTTCGGCGTGCGCATCGAGGACATCGTCGTGGTGGCCGGCGACGGCTCGCCGCGCCCGCTCAACCAGGCCGATCACGCCCTGGCCGTGGTGGAGGCCTGAGGCCGTGGACCTCGGGATCGCCGGCAAGGTCGCCCTCGTCACCGCCGGGTCCAAGGGCTTGGGTCGAGCGAGCGCCATGGCCCTCGCCCAGGAGGGCGCCAAGGTGGCGATCTGCGCCCGGGGCGAGGAGGCGCTGCGGGCCACCGAGGCCGAGCTGGCCGGCCTGACCGAGACCCTCGCCGTCGTGGCCGACGTGACCGACCCGGCCGCCCCCGCCGCCCTGGTGGCGCAGACGGTGGAGCGGTTCGGCGCCATCGACATCCTGGTCGCCAACGCCGGCGGCCCGCCCGCGGCCCGGTCCCTCGACGTGGACGAGGCCGGCTTCGCGGCCGCCCTGAACAGCAACTTCGTGACATCGGCCCGGCTGGTGCAAGCCGCCGTCCCCCACATGCGCACCGCCGGTTGGGGACGGATCTGCCTGCTGACGTCGGACTCGATCAAGCAGCCGATCCCCTCGCTGGCCATGTCCAACGCGGCCCGCACCGGCCTGTGGGCGTGGGCCAAGACCGCCGCCGCCGACGTCTTCCCCGACGGCATCACGATCAACACCGTCTGCCCCGGCCTCCACAACACCGACCGGATCAAGCAGCTCAGGATGGGCGAGGGCCGGGCGCTGGGCGATCCCGCCGACTTCGGCAAGGTGGTGGCGTTCGTGTGCTCCCAGCCGGCCAAGTACCTCAGCGGCGCGGCGATCCTGGTCGACGGCGCCCACTCGGCCGGCTTGTTCTAGGAGCCCTTCCCCACCCGTAACCGGCCTGCATAAACGCGCCCAAAGTGCGCTTTTGCGCAGGCCAGAACGGCGCAGTCGCGGTCGCAGTCTCAGATCTTGCGCCAGTAGATGACCGCGTCCTCACCGTCCACCGCTTCCGGCACGCGGCCGACGGCTTCGAACCCGAGTCGCTCGTAGAGGCGGCGGGCGGGGTTGGACGCGAAGACCAGGTTGAACTGCATGGCGTCGAAGCCGAGGGCGCGCGCCTGGGCCATCGAGTGCTCCACCAGGGCGGAGCCGATCCCCTGGCCCCGGAGGCCGGGAACGACGAAGTACCCGGCGTTGGCGATGTGGGCGGCCCGGCCGGGAAAGTTGGGCCGGAGGTAGTAGGAACCCGCCAGCCGGCGGTCCGCGGCCAGCCGGGACACCGCCACGAACGACTTGTGCAGCAGCCAGTAGTCGGCGAAATCGTGGTATTCGAGGGTCCCGGGCGCCTGCGGATAGCCCTCCCCGGAACGCACGAGCGCGGCGAAGGCGTGGTAAAGCTCGCCGTGATCGGTGGGGTCGACCGCCTTGAGGGTCAGACCGAGACCGGAGTCGGTCTCGAGCCCGTCGGTCGGCTCAGACGAGTGCGTCGCCCTCGTCGTCACGGGCGGCTCGTCGCTGGGTTCGGCGCATCCGCTTTGATTCTTGCAGGGTCGTGGGCACTTCGTCAGACGGTTCCGCGTCCCGGAGCGACCAGGACCACGACGTGCTCACCGCCTCGACGTGTGCCAACTCCTTGCGGAAGCGCCGCACTTGGCGCCGCCGGCGGATGCGAGGACGGCTCCAGAGAAGGGCGGCCAGAAGCAACCCCGTGCCCAGAATGCCAGACGCCGCTGCGTACGAGTTCAACGGTCCGCCTCCCTGACCGTCAGTGGTGTAGGTCTTGCCGGCTATTGGCGTTCCCGACTTGAGCGATCGCACGTCCGACGGGCCCATCCTTCCCGAGGCTCGGCGGACCAAACCTTGTCCTAGGCTCCGCGCCTGTGTCGGGGTCGGTGAGACGGCCTTGGGGGCCGGTGGTAGCCATGGTGGCCGTCGGGATCGCCGTCGTCGTCATCGGCGACCGGTCCAACGGCGCCACGGATTGGGGCGGGGCGGCCGCGGGCGGGCCCCTCGCGGGGGTCGCGGTGGAGGACTCCCTGGCCGCCGGCGTGCTCGACGCCCAGACGATCGAGCTGGCAGGCGGGCAGACCGTCCGCCTGATCGGTGTCGAGGCGCCGGAGGCAAACGAGTGCTACGGGCCCGAGGCGCTGGCGCGCACACACGAGCTGCTGCCGCCGGGAACGCCCGTCAAGCTGGAGTACGACGTCGAGCGGCGCGACGAGGACCGCCGCACGCTCGCCTACGTGCACCGGCTGGAAGACGGCCTGTTCGTGAACCTCGCGCTCGCCCGGGACGGGTTCGCCCGGGAGTGGATCGCCGTCCCCAACCTGGCCCACGTCGCCGACTTGGTGGCGGCCGTCGCCGAGGCCGAGAGCCAGGGCCTGGGGCTGTGGGGGGCGTGCCAGGGCGCAGGCGGGACGCGGCCCGCCGCCGCGGCCGGCGGCCCCGTCGCTGCGGGCGGCGCCGCCACGGCCCCCGCCCCCGCCGGCGCCCCCGCCGGCACGGACGGTGCGGCCCGCGCCACGTCGTCAGACGGCTGCCATCCCTCCTACGCGGGCGCCTGCGTCCCCGTCGACGTGCCCGACGTGGACTGCGCGGGGGCGGGCGACGGCCCGGCCTTCGTCTCCGGCGCGCTGGGCGTCGTCGGCCCGGACGTTTACCAGCTCGATCCCGACTTGGATGGCATCGCCTGCGACCGGTAGCCGGAGCGGCCGTCGCCGGGGGGCGGTGGGCGCCATCGCCGGCGCGGGCCTGTTCGTCGCCGCCGTGGGCATGGGCTCGGGCGGCGGCAGCTGGGACTGGGAGGCCGGCCCCGGCCCCGTCGCCCCGTTCAGCGAGGAGACCACGGTCACACGGGTGATCGACGGTGACACCATCGTCGTGGCCGGCGACCGGCAGGTCCGCCTCATCGGGATCGACGCGCCGGCGCCGACAGACTGCTACGGCGGCGAGGCGACCACCCTCCTCGCGGACCTGCTCCCCGACGGCGCCGCCGTCCGCCTCGAGTACGACGAGGAACGGGAGGACGGCCTGGGCCACACCTTGGCCTACGTCTACCGCAGCGACGACGGGCGGTTCGTGAACCAGGCGCTCGCCCGGGAGGGCGCCGTCCGCGAGTCGGTCGGGGCGCCCAACCTCGCCCACGTGGAGGACCTGCTGATCGCCGTCGCCCAGGCCCAGACGGCCGGCAACGGGCTGTGGTCCGCCTGCGGCGAGACGCCGACCTCTGCGCCGCCGCCCTCGTCCCCGACCACCGTGGCGACGACGACAACCGGGCCGCCGACAACCGGGCCGCCGACAACCGGGCCGCCG
>Ga0187892_10005271_pt1 | contig 20501 bp, 22 predicted proteins | sample MA1701073metaG_FD_139345 | JGI IMG/M metagenome (GOLD analysis project Ga0187892, IMG submission 139345) | Bio-ooze microbial communities from a basaltic lava cave in the Kipuka Kanohina Cave System on the Island of Hawaii, USA - MA170107-3 metaG ... | reverse complement strand
CCGCTCTCGCAACACATTTTGGCAGGACGGTTTAAGAAGGGTGACACGGTGAAGGTCACGCTCGGGAAAGATCGGACCCTTTCCTTTCGTCGCTAGAATAGGAGCACCGGATGAATCTCGAGACACTGCTTGCCCAAGCAGTGTATCTTGCGGAATCTCAAAATGTTATCCGCAATGCGTTTGAATTTGCTGAGGTGGCGCACGGGGAGCAGCGGCGCCGAACCGGCGAAGCCTACATTGAACACCCGCTCCGGGTGGCGCAAACCGTCGTCGAACTCAAGCTTGATGCGGAGAGCGTCGCCGCCGCGCTCTTGCACGACGTCTCGGAAGACACGCCGTTTAGTTTAAAAGATATCGAAAAAGAGTTTGGCCGGGAGATTACTCAGCTGGTCGACGGAGTTACCAAGCTCGGGCACCTGCGAGCGACCGCGCTCAAAGAAGAGGAGCAGTTCGAAACGTTCCAACGTTTCTTTTTGGCGATGGCGAAAGATGTCCGAGTGGTGCTCATCAAGCTTGCCGACCGACTCGATAATATGCGGACATTTTCTGGCATCCTTCCTGAAAAGCAACATGCCTATGCCAAGGAAACGCTTGATATTTTTTCTCCGCTTGCGGATCGGTTAGGAATCGGTTCTATCAAGGGTGAGCTAGAGGATTTGGCCTTTCCTCACGTATATCCTGAAGAGCACAAAAAGACTATTGCAGTCTATGGCCCGAGCCTACAAACCCGCGAGGTTACTGTAGAGAAAATTAAACGAAAAGTTCTCAAAGAGTTAGGAAAAGAAAACATTAAAGCCATCGATGCACATGGGAGGGTCAAACATCTCTATAGTCTCTGGAGAAAGCTCGAAAAATATGAGTGGGATCTGACAAAGATCAATGATTTGGTGGCTCTGCGTATTATCATCCCTGTTGTGGCCGACTGCTACACGTGTTTAGGTATCATTCATAAGCTCTGGCGACCTGTCCCGGGGAGATTTAAGGATTATATCGCCACGCCGAAATCAAACGGCTACCAATCCCTCCATACAACGGTATTTACCCCAGACGGGATGGTGGAAATTCAGATTCGAACACCGGAGATGCACGAACACGCCGAGCGGGGCATTGCCGCCCACTGGGTCTACTCCGAGAAGAAGTTGTCGGTGACAAAAATTCCTAAATGGAAGACGGCCTGGATTCACGAGCTGGCTAAGTCGATCCGGGAGGGGGCGGATTTCAAGATGTTGAAGCTTGACTTCTTCACCAACCAGATTTTTGTCTTTACCCCCAAGGGCGAGATTATCGATCTGCCCGACGGCGCCACTCCGATCGACTTTGCCTACGCGGTGCACACCGATGTGGGGAATCACGCCGTCGGAGCAAAAGTGAACGGAAAATTGACCAAGATTGATACGCCTCTGATAAGCGGCGACGTGGTGGAGGTTATCATCAATCAGAAGTCTCATCCGAAGCGAGACTGGCTGGAGTTCGTTAAAACAAGCCACGCCCGGACAGCTATCCGGCATTACCTTCATACCAGGAATAACCAGGTGCCCACTTGAACCCCTCCCCTATAATCAGGTAGAGTGGAATACCGATGGCCAATGAACGTTTCCAGTCTCCCAGGGGCACGTACGACATTCTCCCCAAGGATGCCCCCTACTGGCGATTCACTCGGCAGGTACTCCGGGAAGAAGCCGAATCCTCCGGTTTTCAGCGGATCGAAGTGCCAATGTTTGAAGAAAAACGGCTCTTTGAACGGGCAACCGGAGACACCACCGACGTCGTGACCAAGGAAATGTTCGGGGTAGTGCGCGCCTCCAAGATGGCCGAGACCGACAAGGAAGATTCTTCACAAGAGTTCGTGCTGCGCCCGGAATTCACCCCGGGCATTATTCGGTCGTATCTTGAGCAGGGGATGCAAGCGCTGCCGCAGCCGGTCAAACTCTACACCGATGGACCGGTTTTTCGGTACAGCCGGCCGCAAAAAGGGCGCTATCGTCAGTTCCAGCAGATGGATTACGAGATTATCGGAGATGGCTCGGCGGCCTCCGATGTCGCGGTTATTTTGTTAACCTGGAACCTTTTTAAGCGGCTCGGGCTCGCCGACAGCGTTATCGTCGACATCAACTCCCTTGGCGATGCCAAGTGTCGGCCGAAGATGCGTAAAGCCCTCTTAGACTATCTGTCGCAAAACCTCAACAAGCTTGCTTCCTTCGATGTTGCTCGCGTACAGAAAAATCCTTTCCGGGTGCTGGATAGTCAAGAGCCGAAAACCATAGCCGTTGTGAAGGCGGGGCCGCAACTTGTTGATCTTCTTTGCGACGACTGTAAACGAGAATTTAAGCAAGTGCTCGAATTGCTTGACGAGCTTGGCATCCCCTATAATCTCGATCCGTACCTCGTCCGCGGGTTGGACTACTATACTCGTACGACATTTGAGATCCGGAGGAAAGACGACGAAACCCGACAGAATTCGTTGGGTGGTGGCGGGCGCTACGATGGGTTAGTTGAGCTTTTGGGTGGTCGTCCGACGCCGGCGGTGGGGGCGGCACCCGGTATGGACAGGATCATTGAGTACATGCAGGAAAAAGAAATCAAAATTCCCGAAACGAAGTTAACCGATGTGTTTGTGGTGGCCATCGGGGAACACGCGTTGAAAGTCACGATTCCCCTTGTGGAAGCGCTCAAGGCAAAAGAAATCCTGACCGGTGTGTCGATGGCCAGAGACGGCCTCAAAGAACAGCTGGCCTTGGCCACTCGGCTGGGAGCACGGTTGGTGATTATTGTTGGGGAGCGCGAGGTTCGGGATCAGTCAGCAATCGTGAAAGACCTTGATCAAGGGAGTCAGGAAACGATTCCCTTGGGTGATCTCAAAGCAAGCGTTGTGAAGAAACTCTCCTGAAACGACGATGACCTCCGTGATTGACCGGTATCTGCCGGCGATCGAAGATGAACTTAAGCGTTCTATCCGCCCTTTCCATAAAGAGGCAGACGGACTGTACCGAATGATTCGGTATTTTTTGGGTTGGGAAGACGAGATCGGCAATCCGATCAAAATAAAAGCGGGCAAACGCTATAGACCAATCCTATGCTTGTTGGTCTCTCAAGCACTTTCCAGAAAATGGAGGCACGCTCTTCCTGCAGCTTCGGCTATTGAGCTCTTCCATAATTTCACCCTAATTCTTGACGATATCCAGGACCACGATCAGTATCGACGAGGTCGGAAAACCGTTTGGGCGATTTGGGGGATGGAGCAAGGAATCAACGCCGGAATTGTTTTGTATGGCTTTTGTGCCCAAGCAGCGTTACGAAGTCCTAAAAGTTTGGAAGTCATCAAAGTACTTTCCAACGCGTCCACGAAAATTATTGAGGGTCAGTACCTCGATTTGTCGTTTCTTAAGCGGGAGGCGATCACAATGGAAGAGTATCTGACTATGCTGAAAGCCAAAACTGCTGTACTTGTCGGGGCAGCAGCCGAGCTCGGAGCCCTGCTAGCGACAGACGATGATCGTTTGCGCCGAATCTGGAAAGAGTTTGGCGAGTCGTTCGGACTTGCCTACCAGCTCTACGACGATTACCAGGGGGTGTGGGGAGTAACCGAGAAAACAGGTAAAGTAAGTAGTGGAGATGTCCGGGAAGGGAAGAAGACGCTTCCGTTTATTGTTGGGCTAGCAAGATTGCCCCAAAAGGAGGCGGCTCGACTGGCTACCCTCTATCAGAAGAAGGAACGATCGGAAGCTGAAATTAGGGAAGCGATTAAGCTTATGGAACACGTTGACGCGGACGTCGAGACAAAGCGTTGGGCCACAAAAACTAAGACGACTGCCATACAGCAGCTGGCCAAAGGTGGATTGACCCGCCCCTTTCTGAATCAGTTCGAGGATTTGGTCGGCTTGTTAATCCCGTGGTAGAAGCGGATGAGCGAAGAGTTAGTCGTTCTGGTGGACGACGTGAATAACGAAATCGGGATGGCGCCAAAGCGCACCATCCATCACGCTAGCACGCCATTGCATCGGGGATTTTCCTGCTACGTATTCAATAAAGGTGGAGAATTTTTGTTGACTCAGCGCGCTTTGAGCAAGAAGACCTTTCCCGGAATTTGGACGAATTCCTGTTGTGGACACCCGGCTCCGGGGGAGTCAATCGAGGATGCCGTTCGTCGTCGTCTCCAAGACGAACTCGGCCTCATCTCCCCAAAATTGATATTGGTTCTACCTCACTTCCGCTATCGGGCCGAGATGAATGGGATTGTCGAGAACGAGCTATGCCCAGTTTATGTAGCAATTGTTGATCAGGAACCAAATCTAAATCCCGATGAAGTTGAAGCGTATGAATGGGTATCCTGGGATGATTTTGTCGAACGTCTTTCGCAAACTCCTAAGGTATTTTCTTCGTGGTCGCGGGAGCAAGTCGAAGAGCTTGAGAAAAACCAAGATTTCCGTCATCTAAGAACAGGTGGCTAGAGCGTTTTGCCCCGTTGATTTTAATTTCCTAAACCTCTAGAGTCCCCATTTATGGGGGCGCTTTAGCGTCACATCAATAATGAGAGGGGGTTATGCGCATGTCTTCCCGTGCTCGTCTGGTGGGGCTCACACCTCGTGATTCCTTCTGGAAAATGTACCCCTATCGCAGCAATCACGACGCGGCATTGCGGGAGGATATGCGATCCCTCCCTCATCGAGTACGCCGATTCTCCATCAAGTACCGCCCACCGCTTATGAACACCACATTTGATCCGGTGCTGAATCTGGAGGCGATCGGCGAGTACGAGACGATTATGCGCGAGAGCGGCGCTATTCTGTCGATTGCGACGGCGAGCGTCGCAGCCCATACCACACCCGAGAATGGCCGATTTGAAGAACGTGTTCACCGCTGGTTCTACCGAAAAATCGAGCAGCCGCTCCGGTGGCTTGACTTTGCTCTCGGCAGGTTGACACCGGTGCAGGTCAGGCAGTTGCGACACTTGCGACAATGGACCCCTGCCTACGACGCTTTCATCCGAGACCTACGCCGCATGCGACGATACTTGAGGTCCGAAGGAAACGAGCGGCGTGTCGCGGAACACGAGCTTCGAATAGCCCTGGCCTCTGATCGATGGGAGTACTTGCTGGGGCGTCTGCTCATCAAAGTACGCGTCGACGGCCGGACAAAGTACTTAACCCTGGAACAAGCCAAGGCTCTTCTGGCCGACCCGAGCCATCTGGTCCGGAAGCATGTTTCCGAAGCAATCGCAGCCGCTCTAAGACGAGCGTCCAAGCGGATCGCCAAGTACTATAACGAGATCCTCCGGGCCTCTTGGCAGATTCGGCGGCTGCGCGGATACCCCAGCGCAGAGACGACGTTTCTTCTCGATAACCACCTCACCCGAGGCGTCCTGGAAGCAATGATGGCGGCGGTGCTGCAAAACAAGCATCTCCTGGCTGCCTATTACGACCTCAAGCTCAGCCTGCTGCGGAAAAACGACCCCAGCAAAAAACAGCGTCGCATGTACTTTCGGGACATCTTTGCCGAGCTGGGGAAGAAACTCCCCACGACCTACCTGGAGACGCAGCATGATTTCGTCGACGCGATAACCGAGTACTTACCGACCCTATCCGCGCTGGCGATAGAGATGGTGACGCACGCCTGTACAGATGTGAAGCCACGCCGGTACAAGCACATTAACGCCTGGGTCATGATGGTACACCCAGAGGCGAGGCCCTTGCTCTTCATGCATTTTCTAGACCATCACTACTCGGCGAATACCTTCCACCACGAAGGTGGGCATTGGCTCCATATCAGGAAGTCGGCCCGGCGTCACGGAGTCCTCTCCTTTGATGCCGACGACCCCGTTGCCGAGCTGGCCGCGATCCTCACTGAGCTTGTTGTCCGACTCTCCACGCTTGCTCGAGAGAGAGATGTCGAGCAGCGCCGTCGATTGCGCTGTGAGCTCATCGAGGAGGCGATCTATAACATCTGGCAGTACGCCGGCCTCTACCGATTTGAGCAACTCGTCCACGCTGCCTATCATCCTCGTCGACCACTCGCAGCAGAGCAGTTCATGCAGTTGATGCGCCAGGCTGGTAGCGAGGTCTATGGCGATGCATTCCAGATAGATGAACTACTAGAGGTGTTCTGGATCCAGAAGACACAACTCATGGATCCCCACTATGCCGCAAGCTACCCGATCGCTCTGATCAATGCGCTGGGTATCCTGGGTCGGTTGCGCGGGAAACGAAAAAAGCGTACCGCACAGCAGGTTGATAACCTGCTTGACAAGGGTCAAACCGAGACCCCTGCACAGCTGCTACGACCGTTCGGGGCCAGAATCGATGACCCCGAGTATAACCACCACTGCCTCCGCTTGTTGTGGCAGTACCTGAAAGAAGCGCAACAACTAGTTACGAACGATGAAAAGGGGGCGCACTAGCCCCGATTGGCCTTGCGCTGATCGGGGTTCTCCCCACCTACTTGACGTTCGGGATTTGTTCGGTACGATAAAACTATGGGTCAACTTACCCTCGATGAACCGATCCAAGTCCTCGTTGATTTCCATCCCTCCCCAATTTCATCCCAAACTGGGGCGGGACAAGCCCGTCGACCAAAGGTTATTCCCCGTGCCTTTCTTTGGAAGAACCGTCGCTATCTCATCCAATCGTTGAGCCTCGTCTATCAGGAAAAACAGGGCGACGCAATAATTTACTACTTTTCTGTATCGACCGACACGAATACGTACAAACTTTCTTTTCACAACCTTACGCTCGAGTGGCGATTGGTGGAAGCGTGGTATGAGTAAACTGTTCGCCCCGCCCCAGAACGCCCGTTATCTTTTTTTAGACATGAATGCCTTTTTTGCCATGTGCGAACAGCAGGCGAACCCCGCGTTGCGGGGCAAGCCCGTCGGAGTCGCTCCTTATACCGGCGATACCGGTTGCGTCATTGCGTGCTCCTATGAAGCCAAGCGGCGAGGAGTTAAAACGGGCACCATCGTCTGGAAGGCCAGGCAGCTTTGCCCGGAAATCATCCTCGTCGAACCGGATACCGCCAAGTATCGGGCCATTCACCACGCCGTGGCGGGTGTCGTTGAACGCTACGGTCTCTTCCGCACCCTTTCGATTGACGAAATGGTCCTCCCCTTATGGCCGAATGAGCGGCGGCAGGCCCTGGAGATCGGGCGAGCAATCAAAGCGGACCTCAAACACGAAGTCGGCGACTACCTGACTTGCTCGATTGGCATCGGACCCAACCAGTTCTACGCCAAGGTGGCAACGGATTTGCAAAAACCGGACGGATTAGTCGAAATCACCATAGAAGGAGCGCGCGAGGTCCTCGGCCGCCTGAAACTCGTTGATCTGCCAGGGATCAATAAAGGCATGGAACGACAGCTCTTTGCGATAGGTCTTTACAATCCGGTCATGCTCTTTGACGCACCAGTCGAGTTCTTACGGAAGACCCTCGGTGTGATCGGTGACTACTGGTACCTGCGACTCCACGGCTACCCCTTGGACGAAGTGGAGTACACGCGGCGGACACTGGGTCACTCGCATGTGTTGGAACCCAAGTTACGCTTCCCGCAGCGGGCCCGATCGGTTTTACGAAAATTAGTCGAGCGGGCGGGGAGCAGGTTACGCAAAGAAGGTTTGTGGGCGAGGGGAGTGGCGCTTGGCATTGACTATCTGACCGATTTGCATTGGCACGAGGGTCGCCGGACCGACCTCTTTCAAGACAGCCTGACCTTTTGGGAGGAAGTCGAATTACTCTACCGGAAGTGCCCGTACAAAGATTTTTCGCCCTTGCGGCTCGCCGTAACTGCCTTAGACGTCGCAAAGCTACGAGCAGTACCGGTTCCGTTGTTCCCCGAACGGCAGCAACGACAGGCATTTGCTCGGGCGATCGATACGGTCAACGATCGATTTGGGCCGTTCACCGTGGTTCCGGCTTCGCTCATCGGATTTGAAAAATCAGCTCCAGATCGGATTCCCTTTGGGAGAGCGGGGATTCCGGAATAAAGAGGTGATCCGGGACTTGACAAGTTCGATCTTTGTTCGGTACGCTGAACGGTAGAAGTTACCAAGGAGCAAGTGATGCAACAATTACCTTTAACTCCTCGACAAAAAGCGATCCTCGATTTCGTGACTGAATACATCCAAAAACACGAATACGCCCCAAGCTACCGCGAAATCGCCGAACATTTCCAGTTCGCCTCGGTAGCGACGGTGGCCGAATATATCGATATTTTGAAAACCAAAGGGTATCTCGATCGAGAAGATAACGCCGCCCGGTCCTTGCAGTTGACGCCGGCGTGGGACAACGAACGTTTTGTGGTGCCCTTGATGGGCATTATTGCCGCCGGGCAGCCGATCGAAGCGATCCGGACCAGCGAATCAGTGCACATCCCTCGCGACATGGCCGCATCCAACGTGTTTGCCCTCAAAGTGCGGGGTGACTCAATGATCGAAGACGGCATCTACGACGGCGACTACGTCATCATTGAACCGGTGACGGACCCCAAAGAAGGGGATATTGTTGTTGCCTTAATCGATGGCGAAAACGTCACCCTGAAGCGGTTCTTCCTAGAAAAAGATCATGTCCGGTTGCAGCCGGCGAATTCCGCCATGAAGCCTATCCGAGTCAAGCAGGTCACGATTCAGGGTCGGGTCAAGGGAGTGATCAGGAAGTACGGCGCGCCATAATTCTGCTCAGAGCTTTCTGACGCGGCTCAATATTGTTAGAGTACCACTATGCCCCACACGGTTATCGGAGTCGGGCCGGCGCTGGAGCCGATCCCTTTACTGCCCTCGGAACGGGTCATTTTTAGTGTCCATCCGAGCCTCGTCCCCTTGATTACCTTTCTGTCCCTTATCTTGCTGGTCGGCGGGGGACTGGCGACGGCCTTCTTTTTCCTGGGTGTCGCCGCCATTATCGGTCGGCCCCAGTTGGCACCCCTTTTGGTGCTTATCCCGGCCGTCGCGGGCTTCTTGGTCGCCTTGGTTGTCTTTTTAAACTGGCTGAACACCATCTATACCCTGACTGACCTTAGGGTACAGGTTGAGTTCGGCATTTTGGGAGAACGGACAAAAAGCATTGATAATAGGGATATCCAGTCGGTGCAATTGGATCAGGGACTCTTGGCCAGAATCTTCAACTATGGCGATATCGTCATCCGGTCGGCCCAGCAACCGGTGGTGATCGACTACTTGACCATTAGCAGCCCAAAAGAGCGAACCCAGCAGATTCAGGAGCAAGCCCAATGAAGAAGCATCCTCGTAAAGAAAAACGAGTTGAACTCTACTACCTGCCGGGTTCCTGGGCCTCGGAGGCAGCCAAACAGTATCTGGAGGAACGGGACATTGCCTACCGATTGTTGGATGTCACCAAGCCGGCGCACGCCAAAATGGTGGCCAAAGAGACCAAGCAGTGGAACGTACCCGTTCTTATGGCGGGCAATAAGGCCGCGGTGGGGTTCGACGCTGCGCTATACGAAAGGTTATTAGGGAAGTGACTGCCCGATTCGTATGTTCGTATTTGTACGTAGTTCGTAGGGAAAGAGTTTATGACCCTTGAGTGGAAAATAATTATTGCGCTCGCGATTCTTGTTGTTGTTCTTTTTCTTCTTTGGAGGCGAGCCCAGCGCCGTCTCGTTGACGTTTCTTTTGCCAAGCAGTCCCTTTCTTCCAAATACGGAAAGATGACCGAACAATTTCTTCCCTTTCTGGCCGAATACCCGTATGATCCGCAATCCTTTCGTTTCTTAGGTACGCCGATTGACGGGGTGCAGTTTACCAACGACAAAATCGTTTTTGTGGAATTTAAGACTGCCGACAGTCAACTCTCGGGACCGCAACAGAAAATCAAAGATCTTGTGAGGAGTAAAAAAGTCGATTTCGAGGAAATTCGCCTCAAGTAGCTGACTTTTGGGTGGGGGCATGCTAGCATGGGTTTGATGCGCAAAGCGTTCGATATTTTGCCGCCCCGATCACGGTCGGGGGCAGCTTCGCTTGAGATTCCTCCCCCCAGAGTGGAACGGGATCTGACGACCTTGGAAGTCCAGCCGCACGACTGGCATGTCCGGACGCCGACCATCGCCCCGTCCGAGGCAATTCCCGGTCCTTCCTTCGTGCGGCAACTGTTCCTGATGTTCCGGCAGGGAACTCTTTATCTGTTTGTCGGACTCCTCTCCTTTGCCCTCTTTTCTGCCCTCTTTTACGGCTACAACCAGTATCAGGACCGACAGCGGGCAGCCCTTGGTGAAGAATCGGGCGTCGCCGGTACCCAGGACGCTGAATCGATGCCTAAACCCACGATCAGAACCTTAAACGGCAGCGGCAGTGCCGCACAGCTGGAAACGCTCCAGGATGCCCTCGAGACCAAAGGATACGAGGCACGGGCAACCGGGACAGCAGCGCAGCCGTCGGAACGAACACTCATTTATTTTCGAACCGACGCCGAACAGATGGCCCTGAAACTTGCGGCTGATATTGCCCAGTTCGCCCCGGCCCTGGAGAAAAATGATAACGTCACCGGTCTCGACGACATTGTGATTTTGCTCGGCAGTCTACCCAACTTGGGGGCTTTGTAGTGTCCGTCCGCAACGAACTTTCCGCCGGTGGAGTGATTTTTCGCCGAACTGCTCACGGCGTCGATATTCTTTTGATTCAAGATCACAAGGGGAGATGGACATTCCCGAAAGGGCATCTTAAAGAAGGGGAAGACCCCGCCGACGCGGCGGCACGGGAAGCCAGCGAAGAAACGGGAATCCAAGACTTACAAGTTCGAGGAGTTGTCGGAGACATCCATATCATTTTCCGTGACAAGTGGGGCGGGACAAAAGATCTCATCAAAAAGAAGATCACATATTACCTGTTGGAAGCGCTACCCAATTCTCAACCGAATCCACCGAAAGACTGGCAAGCCGGAACCGAGCCGATTGCTGATGCCAAGTGGATGCCCCTGGCCAAGGCCCTCAAAAAATCGGGATACAAAGATAACGCCAAAATACTCAAGAAAACACAGGAATTGCTTGACCAGCCCAAGCAAGAAGCCCTGCTCTAAACGATTATGACGGGAGTGACGGTTGCGCGGGGAGTTGTCTTTACCGAACTCCTGTGGAAGCTGCCGCACAATGTCCATGATCGAAAGGGGAGGATCCTCCTCGTCGGGGGGAGCCCCGGAAAGCTGAAGGAGCTCTTAGAGATCGCCGAATCGACCCTGCAGTTTCAGGTTGCCGAGATTCTTTTTGCCGTCCCTGAACAGTTGGCCCACTCCCTCCCCGCCGTTCCTCCCGAAGTGCATATCATTGCCTGTCCGGAAACGCCCGCCGGCAGTCTCGGCAGGGTGGCCAAAGACCGTATCCTTACGCAAGCGGGTGACGTTGACCTCGCGCTCGTCGGGCCGGGGTTGTCCCGTCACCCGGAAACGCAACAGATGGTTCGCGAGCTTGTCGGTTCACTCTCTTCACCCCTGGCGTTGACCCAAGACGGACTGCCGGGAATCGACGTGCAGACGATCACCAGTCGAAAGGCAGGAACAGTCCTTGTCACCGATGCGAGTGTCCTGGGAAGACTCCTCCACGAGGCTGGTCTGGTGGAGGACCATGGTGCGAAAGCGATTGCCACCCTCTACAAGCATAAAAACGAACTGCTTTTTAAGGCCGCCCAAGCTTGGCAGACGAACATCGTCCTCATCTCATCGGAGCCGACCGTGGCCGGTCCATCGGTCGAGGCGATCATCATTCCCGGTCTTCATCCCGATCAGTTTACGGCCTTTGCCCCGCTCTTTTGGGGTCTGTATCTTGCCCTTGCTATCCGGGCCCCGGACCGGCTCGCCGAAGTGGGCGCTACCTCACTCTCGGCACTCAATACGTACCAGCACGAAATGAAGGACGCAGCAGCAGCGGAACGTAAAAAAGTAGCAAATTTCCGAACATTTATCGACAAAGCGTCGAGTCGCTAGTGGGCAAGGCCAAGGCTCATCCCGACTTGGCGAACCAAAAAGAGGGCGACGACAAACGTGAGGGCAAGAAAGGTCGTTTTCAGGCCGCTCTTTTCTTTATGGACCAGCTCCGGAACAAGTTCTCCTAAGGCAATGAAAATGAACGCTCCGGCAGTAACCGCGACAAGGGGGGCGGTGATTGACTCGACCTTTTCAAAGAGCAGGAATGTCACGAGTGCGCCGAGGTATGCGGCAAGGGCAGAAAAAAGATTGTACAGAATCGCTTTCCCGCGCTCCAGCCCGCCAAAAATAAGGATAGAAAAATCGCCCACCTCTTGGGGAATTTCATGCAAGAAAACAGCAATGGCAGTCGCTAAACCGAGGGCCGGGTCGGAAAGCGTTGCCGCCGCAATGAGAGCACCGTCCAGGAAGTTGTGGAGACCATCGGAAATGGTGATCAGGGGAACCACTGTTTTGGTGACCGGGCCGCCGGGGCCATGACCGGCATGATCGTGATACCAGTGGAGAAATTTTTCCAAAAGGAAAAAGAGCGTAATGCCGAGGGCGACAAAAAGGAAAGGAGAATCGCCATCGATGCCCAACTCCTCCGAATGTTCAATTGCTTCGGGAACGAGATCAAAGAGTGCCGTGCCGATGAGGGTGCCGGCGGCAAAGGCAACTAAGTACAGCTGTAATCGAGAAAAAACGGCTGGATTGGAAAGCAGGATTAATCCCCCCAAGAGCGAGACGATGCTGCCGAAGGTGACTAAAAGAAAAATATTTATTTCCGGAACCATGGAGAAAAGTGTACCAGAAACCTGTTCAGGCTGGCAAGGATATTTACCCTGCATTGCCGAACGATAATGGTTCAGGTACGATTTCCACGTGCATCTTATTTCGCTCGTCCCAAACAAAAGGAAGCGGGTCGTTCTCATCGCAGTCGTCGCGGTCGGCGTTGCCGCCGCCCTTCTTTACGCGTTTGTCTTCCGGCCCGGCCCTCTTGCTAGTATCATTCCGGAGTCTTTTCCCGGCCTCTCCCTCGATACCGAACCGCCGCTTCCGAAAGAACCAAACGTGGTCAACGGTCTTCTTGTAGACGCAGAAACTGCGAATCGGCGGCCACTGGCGATCATGATTGAAAATCACACCGCGGCTCGCCCGCAGGTCGGATTAACCAAGGCGGCAATCGTCTACGAGGCGATTGCCGAGGGCGGCATCACCCGCTTTATGGCCGTATATAGCCCCTTTGATGCGGACAAAGTCGGACCGGTCCGCTCCGCCCGGCAGTATTACGTCGAGTGGGCAAGAGGGTTAGACGCCTTCTATGCGCATGTCGGCGGCAGCCAGGACGCCCGAACCCTCATCCGAACCCTCGGGGTCGCCGACCTGGATCAATTCCGCTACGGAACCCAGGCCTACCATCGAGAGCCAAAGCCGGGGGTGGCCATCGAACACACCATGTTTACCTCAACAAAGTTACTCTATGAGGTCGCCCGGAAGGCCAAGTTCGAGCTGACCGCCGTCCTCACGCCCTATCAGTTTAAGGAAGAAGCACCGGGGGCGGAGCGCGGGACGGCGCAGACCGCGACCATAGATTTTTCGTTTCCGACCTACAAAGTCGTCTGGACCTACGACCCGATCACCAATGCCTATTTACGATCCCAGGCTGGCGCGGCGCATGTTGATCGGGTCACGAATGAGCAAATCAGCGCGAAAACAATTGCCATTGCGACGGTGAAACGCCAGCTCAAAGCGGAAGAAGATGGTCCGGGCTGGATTATGACGACAACTGGTTCGGGCAAAGCAACCGTCTTGCTCGATGGGAAGTCGATCGTGGGAACCTGGAAACGCCCGGCAAAAACGGACATGATCCGGTTTTTTAACGAGGCGGGCGAGGAAATCGCCTTGAATCGCGGACAAACTTGGATCGAGATCGTACCGCCCGATGTGTCATACTCGATTCAATGAAGCTGGCGTTCGATCCCGTACGGGTGATCAAATCGAGGTTCTTTTCCAATCTCCAACGTCCTTCCTTTGACTACCAGGAGATCATCCAAGGCAATACCTGGGCCTGTACTGACCTTGGAGCGTTCCGGCGACCACTGCAACCCCTTAGGGGTGTCAAAGGCGTGGTCATTATGGAGGATCGGGATCCGGAGTTTTTCTTGGGGTTTCGTCATTACAAACCGACCGAACAAACTCACCTCAACCGGCACGGTCCGCTCCAGTTCTGGTCGACCCAGCAGGATCTCAAGCATCTCGTCCGGGAGTTGCACGAACAAAAAATTAACGTGTTGATCGGGTTTTGGAACTACGGCGGCTGGGGTTTTGGACTGCTTTCAAGAGCGTCTTGGCTCCGGTCGCATCCGGAACTGCAACGCGTTGCTGGCAGCAGCGACCTGGAACCATTTGTGAATCTGGACAAGGAGGGGATTAGCTATGCGGACTTTATTGCGCACCAGTATCAGAAGCTCGCGGAAACATTCGAATTTGATGGCTTGATGCTTGGTGACGGATTTTGTGGGTACCGGGCGTTCGGGCAGCCGGATACCTACCGCGATCGTGAAGAAACGGCAGCGTCCTGGACTGATTTCTATCGAGTGATCGCCGAAACGGTCCATCGCACCAAAGGGCAGCTCTTTGCCTATGACTGCATGGGATATTCGGTCAGTGAAGCCCAGCGACATGGAGCGGACTACAGACATCTCTCGGAGGCTGGACTCGATACGCTGGTCTTCCAATCCTACCCGCAAGCTTGGGGCGAGCACTGGCTTTCTCGCTACGCAGAGCGCTTTGATTTGGACGCTTGTGCAGTAAACTTACGAACCGTTAAAAAGGCATTGCGTGATACGAAGACGAAGGTGCTTTACAGCCTCGAGCTTGGCGATTCGGTCGAAAAATGGTGGGCAGAACCTCAAAAGACCAAAAAACAGATGGAACGCCTCGATTGCCTCGCCGACGGACGATTCCTGGTGTGGGCGAATGATATATTCGGCAATGTAAACTCGTGACTCATTGTTGAGTTGGTTATTCTCGCGTTATATAACGTGAGACTGTATGCAAGATACGCCAAAAGACCGCCTTTCGACGGTCTTTTGACTTTATTGTTGACCGATACCTTTCCCGTGGAAGGGAAGGAGCGAGCGGACTCGTCAGAGCAGGCTTTGCCCGGCGAGCGTCGGGCTAGGGGAAACGTCGTTTCCCCTCCCGGTAGAATTACCCTTCGTACCCGATCTCGCGGGCAATGCGCAGGACTTCGTTTACGTAGCTCCACGAGTGGTTGTACGAGTAGATCGATCGTTCGAGTGAATAACCGGTGAGCCCTGTCCCGATGTAGTGGGCGCCGGTACAGATGGCGTCGTACGCATTGGTGATATCCGACACTCCGTCCCCCGTACAGTCCCATTGGTAATGGCGCCAGGTTGACGGAAGAAATTGCATCGGACCTGTGGCACCGGCGCTTGAACGCCGGGCGGTGTGACAGGACTTGCCTGATTCCATCTGGTGGATGGCCTCAATGACTTGCCACGGTACACCAAACCGGGGGCCAACTTCCTGGTAGAACGGTCGGAAGGAAATCGGACAGGGCGGGTACGCAGCCGTTCGAAGCGATACCGAGACGGTACCTCGACGTGGGCGAGCGGCCTCACGCGCTTCTCGTTCCTTCTGCTGCGCATAAGACTCGCCAAGCGTGATCGAGACCGACTGTTGGGCAATCGCTACCGGATACGGAGATTCCGTGAAAGACAGCCGTTGCTGGGTGTCCGGAAACCTGGTGGCATTGGCGCCGGTAGAAAGCGACGGAATCAAGACAAGAAAGGCCGACACCGCCGCGACCCGAGCGAGCTCTCGATACTTTTTGACGTAAGTTTTGAGGTGCGATTTCGCAAGGACTTTTCGGCGATACAGTTCTATTTCTATTTTCCCTGTAGGGATCGATAGTCGTTTCATCCTTAGAAACCTCCTGTTCCAGGTTTGCCGAGATACAAAAATTCCTCGGCAGTACCGAAGAACGGGAGGCAGTATATCAAGAAAAGAGTTGATTGTCAACCCTTTTCACGAACGACCAAAGTGCTAATTATTGAGAGACGGGTACGACTTTTCCAACGTAGAGAGCGCCGGCTTTGTCGAGAAGCTTCTTGGTCGAAACGCTGACCTGGAGTGTCACCATACCCACCACCGTCGGTTTGCCGGGCTTACCTGTTTGGGGATCCAAACCGGACGGTACGTCCAGACAAAGAACCGGTGTGCGGCTGTCGTTCATCGAGACGATGATCTGGTCGAGCGGAAAGCGGGGATCACCATCGGTATGAGCACCCAAAAGGGCGTCGATCAAAAGGTCCTGCCGATAGGTGCCTTCCGGGAGGTTCTGCGACCATTGGCGAATAGGTACCCGGAGTGTTTCCGCCTGTTTCAGGAAAAGCCGGCCGTCTTCGATACAATCGTCCGGCTGCTGAGCAAGCAGAATCGAGAGACGGACACCCTCCTGCAGCAGTTTGGGTGCTGCCGCGAGACCAGCCGCCCCGGTCCCACCTTTTCCGGCGCAAATAAGGATTCGTTGGCCATCGAGTGGGCCGAGGATCCTGGCCGCTTGCCCGACAATCGCGTCGCTGACCTTTTCGTAATTAAAGAGGGTCTGAGCGACCGGTTGCTCACCTTTTTTGATTTTCGGAGCGTGTTTCACCCGCGGGGACATGCCTTCAGTGTACGACCAGTCGCACCATGGAACAAGTCCAACCGCTAAGAGCACATTGACCGGTTCCACAACCCGCGTTCTGCCGACCGTGCCTCCTGGACTCCTGCAAAAAAGAGGGGAGCGTAGCGCAAGTTCGGGGGAATGGTCAACGGGTTGGCGTACCCATCTTTGGCCATGACCAGGTTCACAAACGTGCCGTCGGGAAGGTACACGTAGCGGAGAAATCGGTGGTAACGGTCACGGTCCTCCACATCCCGTTCGAGAAGGACTTCTTCGTTACCGACTATCTCCGTTAACCGCAGTGTGGCCAATTGAGCAAAACAGCGGACTGGTGAGCGTGAATCATTCAGTTCCGGCGTATCAATGCCGATGAGGCGGATGGAATCGAGAAGTCCATGGACGATGATCGTGTCGCCGTCGACGACGCGTTCCACCGAGTAGCGAACTTGCTCCCCCGTGACTGCCCCAGGTTCAATGGCTTGACCGGTTGAACTCGTCGAAACCGGTCGAGCATTCGTCAGGTTAAGATTGGAGATACCGACTGCCATGAGGACAGTGATCGTAAGCAGAAGGCCCAGGGAAAAAAGTTGATCGCGGCGCATGGCGCCATCCTAGCAGATTGCTAGCGAGAGCCAGTACGATACCAACTGTGGACCCGGGAAATATACTTTCTAAATTTGTCGACGCGATTCCGCGCGCCTATCCCCGATCGGCGAACAGACCTGTTTGATCGGGACCCTGGGAGTGGTTTCTTGGATGGAGGGCGGGAGAGTCTCATGAGATAGCTAATAGCGAACCGGTACCCGCACGAGATTTTGTTCCGAGCCGTCCCGGGCAGACGACGTGTACACCTCGAGGAAACCGGGATCGCGGGAAGTGGGTGGTGTAAAGCGCATCGTCGTCGAAAACGGATTGAGCTGTCCAGCCTCCCCGCCGGAAGCAGCTCCGGAGCCGGAGGCCACGACCGCACCGGTAGCGGACAGGAGACGCCAGGAAACGGACGATTCGAAGGAACGAATCTGGCCGGTGAGTGTCTGTGGGGAGCGGATTAGACCTTCGTAGGTCGGGAGTGTGACAGCGAGATCACCCGACTGGCTGGCAACGGGGATGTGGCTGGCAATCGGAATCCACTTCCAGGAGGACAGCAGGGCAGCAAATGCCTGCTCCTCCGCCTTGGTCGGGTTCCGCGACCCGGCGAGCGACAGGTGGTACGTGTAGCGGCCCCGGCTGATTAAGACATGCGCGTTAGCGACCCGGCCGTCCAGGCCGGTGATTTTTGTGGCATCTTCGCCATCCAACTGGATTCGTTCCTCGTCGGTTTCCGCAAGCTGATCGCGAATCGTGCCAAGCTGGTTGGCGGCCGTCATTTGGCTTCCCTCGAGGACCGTCACGGTAATGGGGGCGTCGGTTACCGCTGCCGGCGCTTCCTTCTCCGCTAAGGCCAAGGCCGTTTTATAGGTGCCGAACTCGGCCAACAGCCAGTCATCAGGTAGGCACAATTCGTATCCAAAAAGCTGGGCGCTGTGCGTTTTGGTGCAGGTGGCTGCCTCGCTCGGATTCGGGAACGCCTTGTTCGATTCGGCCCCTGGAGAAATTGGGTTGAGACGGATGAGCAGCACCAGCGAAAAAACCGTCAGCGCAGCGGAGAAAACTCCTAGGGCAAGCAGGCCGACGAGGCGCTTTGACATTTACCGATCGCGGTGAAAAAAGAGGCTGGTGATGAGGCTGACGACCCAGAGGATCAAGGCCGCAATTAAGGCAGAAGCGAATCCTTCGATGATAAATCCTTCCACAACCGAGGCAACCAGCAGGAGAAGGGCCGCGTTGATGATAAAGGTAAACAGGCCGAGGGTAATAAGGTTAATCGGTAGGGTAAGGATGAGGAGGACAGGGCGGATAATGGCATTGACGATGCCCAAAATGAGGGCGGCAGCAAGGGCGACGATAAAACTTTCGACCCGAATTCCCTCGACAACCCGGGAAACCAACAGGAGCGCTCCCGCATTGATCACCCACCGAATTACAATCCAGGTCAATCCTTCCATAGTTGGTATTGTACCGATGTCGAATGAAATGGGGAAGTAGGAGGGCGTCCAACCAGATGAGGCCTGATTTTCGGCCCTTTTGCATGCCTCGGGGGTCTTGACAAACACGCACGGGATGCTTACTGTTGCCCTTGGTGATTACTGCATGCGTTCGTTTCTCGGCGCGGTGGTCTTCATCAAAGAGAGCTCCCCGACGAGGGGAGCTTTCATATTCTTCTCCAGCAGTCACGGTGACAAATCCTGTTACTGTTCTATTTCATTGCTCCAGCAATTTATGAGAACATTTCAGGTTCATTTTGAATATGTTGCGCGTATGGATTGGGCTTAGAATCGGTTTATACTACATCCATGACTGGACCGACGCATGAGCTGATTGGACTAACCACGGTGTGCTATTTCGTCATGACCAAGCTCTTCGGGGTGGACGTGCCGGTCGCCGTTCCACTCGCGTTGGTCGGTGCCTCAATCGTTGGCGCGGAATTTCCAGACATCGATCAGGGATCCAGCCGGCTGGCCAAACGGCTCGGGGGAGCAGGAATCCTCCTTTCTCTCGTCCGACCCTTCACGATGGGACATCGCAACCTGACTCATTCGGTTCTGGGCATCATTCTTGTCGGGCTGCTCATGAACTGGTTGAAAGGGTATCTGCCCGGTTGGTTGCACCCGGACCTCGTGTGGCAAGCGTTTATGGTTGCCTATACGAGCCATGTGGCAGCGGATTTCATCACCACACTCGGCGTGCCGCTCTTATGGCCGTACCAAGAGATGTTCGGCTTCCCGCCGGATTCGTTAAAGCGACTGCGCGTCAATACAGGTGGGTTCGAGGAATACTTAATCACCGTGCCGATTGTCGGATTCCTGTTTATTACGTTTTTGATTGCCAATAAAGAATCTCTGTTAACGTTGTTTGGACTAAGAGGATAACGGAAATCCGCCTCGTAAGTTCGCGGTAGTGAGGCGGGGTCGTCCAGTGGGTGGGCACCCAGGTCGATCGTCATTGAGTGACTATCATTTAGGTTATGCGTCGCCCGGCTAGCACGGAGCGACGGCGTTCGGCTTCTGCGACAGGGCGCGCACAAGGCGCCTTCGCATGTGTCTTGCGACGCGGCACTAAACGAGGCCGCGGGTTCCGTCCAGCGGAAGTGTAGCAACGGGTCGCCCACCCACCTCTCAAGGGTCAACATCCCCCTTATTATGGATACAACATACAATTTCGTACCAGCTTGTCAATCTCTTCGATATTTACAAATTGCTGCTCAAGCGTACAATCGTGGTAATGGACCCTGTACAACTTCTTTCTGCAAAACGAACTACCTTTTGTTATTGCAGAAGCGTCGTTTACGGGGCAAGCAGAGATCGATATGGATAGCGGGCATCGTGAAAAGATGGTCCGGCTATTACTCGATATCTTGATGCGACAAGAGCCAGTACCAGTGAAGAAACTCGAGCCTGGGCTGCCAGGCGTGGCTAAGTTCGCTTCAGACTCTACACGCCTGGGTTCAAAAGAAGTGCAGCCGTATATTCGGTACATGAAAGAGAAGGGGTGGATTGCCTTTGAGGCAATCACAAACGATTTCTACCTCGTTGTAACGAACAGGGGCAAGAAACATTGGAAAAAGCAACAGATCCCCCAGGAACTCCCCAAAATGCCGCTCGAAGATGCCAAATGGCTGGTCGTCATGTTCGACATCCCCAACAAGCACAAAACCGCGCGGGACAAGTTCAGAAAGCAGCTCCTCTCTTGGGGCTTTGCCAAAGTGATGGAATCAACGTTTGTGACGCCGTATGAGTGGTCAAGGCAGGTAGAGAATGTTCGGATGTTGTTTGGGATCGCTCCGTATGTTCGCCTTTTTCTGGTCTCTTCT
>Ga0187892_10005270_pt1 | contig 20507 bp, 15 predicted proteins | sample MA1701073metaG_FD_139345 | JGI IMG/M metagenome (GOLD analysis project Ga0187892, IMG submission 139345) | Bio-ooze microbial communities from a basaltic lava cave in the Kipuka Kanohina Cave System on the Island of Hawaii, USA - MA170107-3 metaG ... | reverse complement strand
TGCAACGTAACGCGTGGGGGCATCCCCGGTCTTCATCAGTTTGATTTTCCACGTTTTCAGCCTGTGCGAGCTTGTACATGGTGGCGCGAGCGTCCCGCTTGCGCACTCCAATAGCGAGCCGGGCGCGACAAGCGGGACGCTCGCGCCACCATGCATTTTCCAACCGCTCAAAAACTGGGATGCACCCGTGACATGGGTGACATGGAGTGACATGGTTCCGCCGCCAGTTGGCGCTTGACCCCTACCTGAAAAAGTCCATCTTTACTCGGCAATCGCAGCGTCGGGGTCGTGTGACTGGGAACTCCAGCTCTGGGAGAGAGTCAGAGCAACAGACTATGGAATGGAACCAAGCTCTCTGGCTCGTGCTGTATTACGGCGCATTGGCGCTTTTGTGCTGCTACGGGATCCATCGCTATCTGATGCTGGTTCTGTACAACAAATACAAGCGCTGTCCCCCGCCCACGCCCGACCGGTTGCCGGAACTTCCCCCGCTCACGATCCAGTTGCCGGTCTTCAACGAAATGTACGTCGTCGAACGGTTGATCCGGGCGATCTGCGGGTTGCGCTATCCGAAGGACAAGCTCGAGATCCAGGTGCTCGACGATTCAACCGATGAAACCCGGGAGATTTGCGGGCGGCTTGTGGCCGAGTACCGGTGCCGGGGCTTTGAGATCCATCACATCACGCGCGAGAACCGGGCGGAATTCAAGGCCGGCGCGCTGGAGAACGGCCTGCGAACCGCCCGCGGCGAGTTCATCGCCATTTTCGACGCCGATTTCGTCCCCGAGCCGGACCTGCTCGAACGAATGATCCATTACTTCAGCGATCCCCAGCTCGGGATGATCCAGAGCCGGTGGGGGCACATCAACGAGAACTACTCGGTGTTGACGAAGGTCCAGTCGATGCTGCTCGATGGCCACTTCCTGATCGAACAGACGGCGCGCTGCCGGTCGGGGCGCTTTTTCAACTTCAACGGCACGGCCGGCATCTGGCGGCGCCAGTGCATCGAATCGGCGGGCGGTTGGTCGGGCGACACGCTGGCCGAGGACCTGGACCTCAGTTACCGGGCACAGTTGCAGCGCTGGAAATTCCTGTACCTGCCCGAGGTGGTGACCGCGGCGGAGTTGCCGGTCGAGATGAATGGGTTCCGCAGCCAACAGCACCGTTGGGCCAAAGGTTCGGTGCAGACCTGCAAGAAAATTCTGCCCGTGCTCTGGCACAGCGATCTGCCGCTGAAAATCAAACTGGAAGGCACCGTGCATTTGACGTCGAACCTGGCGTACCTGCCGTTGCTGTTGCTGTGCTTCCTGCTGAACCCGAACCTCATGCATCTGCCGGGCGCCACTTGGGAGAGGATGCTGTTCCTCGACGTGCCGATTTTCTTCGCGGCATCGGTCTCCATCATCGCGTTCTACGTCTGCGCCCAACGCGACCTGCACCGCGATTGGAAACGCCGGCTGTTGCTCATCCCGTTGCTGATGGCCATCGGGATCGGGCTGTCGATCAACAACGCCAAAGCGGTCATCGAGGCGCTGTTCAACCACCGGACCGCCTTTACGCGGACGCCAAAATACGGCCTGGCCCACGCCCGCGCTTCGTGGCGCGAACGCCGGTACCGCGCGATCAAACAGGCGCTGCCATGGATGGAGCTTGCCTGCGGATCCTACGTGACCTATTTCATCGTGCTCGCCGTGCAGGCGAACGCGTGGGGCGCGATCCCCTTCATGGCGCTCTTCCAGATCGGGTTCCTCTACGTCGGGCTGGTCTCGATCTTCCAGCAGCTTGGGTTCAGGGAAGACAAGCCCGCGGAAGCCAGCGTGTTCCCCGCCGAAGAGTTTATTTCTTGAGGAACCTCGCCGCGATCGCGCGCAGGTGCGGGTCGGGAATATCCTCCACGCGCTCGTAGGTCTTGCCGTTCACGACAATACTGATTTGTCCGTCGATGGTCGTCACCGAAAGCGAGTCCGACCGGGTGAGGTCCACCTGGTTTTTCGCAAGCCAATCCGCAGTTTGCCGGGCCAGTGGATTCGAGGCCTCCTTCGTCGTCCCGCCCAGGCTTACCTCGGCGGAAAGCGGCGTGCGCTCGATGTGGAGGCTGATGCCGTCATCCTTGCCCTGTAACGCCTCCTCAACCTTCCGCCGCAACTCGGGGTCGGCGATGTGTTCGAGGCCGGGGCTTGCGGCACGGTCGATGACCGGCTGGGCGTTCGGGGGGACCGTCTCCAAAATGACCCTGGCGGGGTGCGCTTCGGCGGGGAGACTCACGACAAAATCGCCAAGCGGTTTGCGGAGGAGCTGGTTCGGGATCTGGTCCAGCCGTTCGTACGTCACACCGTCCACGACAAAACAGGGTCGATCGGTCGCGCGTTCCGTGCGGAGGGTGTAGGTCGGCAGGAATTCCGGGACGGGTAGTTGCTCGAACATTAGCCTCGCCCGCGCACGGACTTCGGGGTCGGGGATGTCGTCCAGGTTTTGGTAAGTCACGCCGTTGACCGTGAACTTCGTGCTCTTGTCCACCCGTTGGACGGAGAGGGAAACCGGGCTTGGCGTCGTCGGCGGCGGCTCGGCCGGCTTCGACGGCTGCGGTCTTGTCCGAACGGGCGAGAGAAAGTGGGCGACGACGAACACGATCATCGCCAATACGGCCAGCCCGCCGATTACAGCGAGAACGATGAGCCACGTCGAGTTCATCCGCTTGTCGCGACGAATCTAGCAAATGCGTTCGGCGCCGTCCACCAGGATTTGCGCCCGTTCCGCAGGAAGACATTGCTCGCGTTATGGCATGGGGAACTGCCCGTTCCAATGCTGACGAGCACAAAGAGGGAATCCTCCGGCCCTACTTCAGCCCGAGGTGTTGGCGAAACTGCGTCGGACTCTCGCCGGTTTCCGCCTTGAAGAAGTTGCTGAAATAGAACTCGTTGCCGAATTGCAGTCGCTCGGAAACCTGCGCGCAAGGGATTCGGCTGTCCCATAGAAAACCCGGTCGGTCCTGCGGAAGCATCATTCATTACAGATATCCAGGTGGTCGCCCCAAGGTGGAGATTATCCTGAGTTCGGTTGGGGCTTGAACGACCCGGCCGCGATACAGACCTATTGGAATCCGTGGTACGTCCACATGTATCGTCACTCGGGTTTCCGCGCCAACATGCTCTATCTCGACGGCCACGTGGGCACGGTTAAGACCATCCTCTACTCAGGGCAAATCAATTACGTGTGGAGTTACTCCAGTTCGCCCTGAATTGCGTCAGAGCCAGTCTTCAGCTCAACGATCAGCGACGTTTCTGATGGATTCGGCGGTACGCGCGAGGAGATAGACGCGTGAGTTTGACGAACTGCCGCGCGAAGTAAGCAGGGTCACGAAAACCGACGCTGCGGGCAATCTCTTCCATGGTGCGGTCGCTACCTTCGAGTTCGGATTTTGCTCGCTCGATCCGATACCGATTCAGATACGCTTTGGGGCTGATGCCCACCTCCCGATGAAACCGTCGCATGAAGTACGGCAGACTTTGGCCCACGACGTTCGCCACTTGTTTCATCCGGATTCCGGGTTCGTCGTAGAAGGCAACGAGGGAGTCGATCGCTTTGCGCACCGGAAATGACAACGGCTGAACGGCGCCGTCCTGCGCCACAAAGCTGATGGGGTACGATCGCGAGGCCAGCAGTTCGCCAATCAAGCCGAGCAGTTCCGACCCCATTTTCGCGTCGGCCGCAGGAGGTTGCCGCTCGGCCAGAGTGACAAGGCTCTCAAACAATGACCGCACGCGGGTTCGATCCAGGTTGGAAAAAACCGGTTCGCGGTCGGCGCGGAGTTCGGCGAACAGCAGCGGCATGTCTCTGCCGTCAAATTGCGCCCAAAAAAAACTGACCTTGCTTCTTCCCGCTGCGTCGTAGGAGACGTCCTCGCGCAGATCCATCAGGATTGCCTCGCCGGGCTTGAGTACGTAGGTTCGCTCATTCAAACGATGGCGCAGATTCCCCCTCAGCACAAAGTGCAACAGGAAGCCATCATGACCCCGATGCTCATGGTGGAACGTCGACGGCGCATTCGCTTTCCCGATCAATCGCAGATAGCACCAGAGCCGACGCGCGCGGGGGCTGGGTTGGTGATAAATTTGATACCCTTGGCCGACGGGAAGCCGGATCCCGGGCGCCGGACTCGCCCCAAAGGAAATCTTGCCTCGTTTCTTTACCACCATCGCCGGATGGAGGATGCTTTTAACGCAGAACCTGCCATCTGTCGATCACGATCCGACGACCACGACACAGCCAGACGGGGCGCATCTCAGCTTTTGTGGGGGGGTTGATCCCCCACGCTTGCCGTGGGGTATTCAGGTTGGCAAGCTCTAACCCCGCTTCCAGCGAGCCCATGAATCCCACAGGTTTGCCCTGTGGATTGTTGGGTTGGTTCGATTCAAGCGGCCGTGCTTCGGGAGCCTAACGATCCACGGGGCAAGCCCTGGGATTGGGGCGGGTCGGGTCGTGCGCGGGTAGACGGAGAACCCAACGCTCCCCACGGCAAGCGTGGGGGATTCGAGTGCTCAAAACTGAGGTGCAACCCGAGGACGCATTTGTCCTGAAAGTGGTCAATGTTTTTGGATTCTTACAATTCTTTCCTTGGCATACATTCCCTTCCAACAGATGGAGTCGGAGAAACGCTCCATCGGGAAAGGAATTTATGAAGCAAGGAAAACACCTTTGTTGGATCATCGGTGTGGTGGTGGGAGTTCTTGGGGCGGGAAGTGGGAACGCATACGCGACAGGAACGCCGGCGATAGGATACAGTACCTACCTGGGTGGATCGGGCACCTTCGACGGATATTCGCTCGGCTGGGACTTCACGCTGAACACCAACGTGTACATCACCGGCTTGGGCTACTATGACAATAGCAGCGATGGCAACGCCTTCAGTCACGAGGTTGGCATTTTCAGTCTCAGCAATTCCAACTTGCTCGTGTCCGCCACTGTCGCGGCGGGCACCGGCGAGTCGTTGCAGGGAGACGGTCTCCACTCCAGCTACCGCTATCATGCAACCAGTCACCTGCTGCTGGCCGGCACGTATCGAATCGCAGCCGTTGGCCGGCCATTTCCGGACGTAGTCGGCTCGGTTCCGTCCGGGCTCTACACGGCCCCGGAGGTCAGCCTCGGGAACTCCTACTACATATTCACCGGCGGCACGGCAGTAACGTTTCCCACCACACTTGCGGATGGACCGTCCAATCCCTACCTCAGTCCAAATTTCACCTTCACCGTGGTTCCGGAACCTGCCACGGTCGCGTTCCTCGCGGTGGGCGGCCTCATGCTGCTCTGGCGGCGACGATGAATAACGACGGAAGGATAGAAGGGTGGAAGTCGGGAAGAACAGGAAGCACCCGGCTTTCCAATCGTCCAATCGTCCAATCTTCCGTCGCCTTCACCCTCATCGAGTTGCTCGTCGTCGTCGCCATCCTGGCGATCCTCGCCGCAATCCTGCTCCCGGCATTGCAAGGCGCCAAGGAGAAGGGCTATCAGGTTTCCTGCGCGAACAACCTGCGCCAACTCTTCCTCGCCTTCGCCCTGTACGCCGACGATTACGACAGCGCGTTTCCGTGGACGCAGATGTGGTTCGATTATCTCGGTAACAACGGCTACCTCGGCTCACGGGATTCCACCGTGTACCCGGACAGTTACTCTCCCAATGGGCCACGATGGCAACTCTTGAAATGTCCGGCGGACCGTCCCTTCCGATCCACCTTCTACGGCGGGTTTGCGCGGACAGAGTACGGAAACAACCGCTGCAGCTACATGTGGAACTTCAGCATTTGCACGTGGGGTTACACGCCCACGTATCCTTTTCCAAATACTCCGCCCAGAAAAGGTTTCGGTTGGAGGCCGGTGGATTGCCCGGGCGGTTTGGCGGCAGCCACGTTCGTCATGGATTGCCAGGTGAACGATTACCCGCACTTCACACCTGGCTACAACAGCGCGGCGGTGATGGCCAACGCCAGCAATTGGGATAACTACTACGCCAAGGCTTTCCGTCATCCCGGAACCACTGCGAACATGCTCTATCTCGACGGTCACGTTGCCCCGATGCGCAGCGCACTCCAAGGGGGGCTACCGTACGTGGACATCTGGACCACCTGGCCTTGATGCCGAGCGTTGCCGTCGCCGCCTGAAGGACCCCGGCTGAATCCGAGCATCAGTGACAAACTTCACGGAGAAATGTTTCCGTTGGTGTCCGACGTGTGATAGAAGCCACCCGCAAACCTGATAGGTAAGTGATGGCAATCATGAATTTTCAACTGAGTGACCCGACTGTCGTCCTGCCGGATTGGCCGGGGCAACCGGCTCACCAACTTCTCGCCGTGCATCTTCGTTGCCGCACTCTGCCCAGCACGCCGGGCACGACCGGCTTTCTGCAAGGCGACGCGATCATCGCGCTCGCCGCGGACGATCCGCCATCGCGCGCGCTCGCCGCGAAACTGTCCGTCCGCCTCGACGATCTTCCTGAAGGCGCGTTTGCCGTCGTGCCCCAGTCTCAGCGCGGTGCAGCCGCAATCAAGGAATCCCCCTCACCTTTGTCCTCTCCCCTTGGGCCCCTTGGGCGAGAGGGTAGGGTGAGTGGTTGCCATTTGTTTGCGCTCGGCGGGGACAAACGCGGGTTGCTCACCGGCCTGGCCGCGATGATGGAACGCGCCCAAGTTGACGGCGATTCATTGACCTGGACTCACGACGAGCTGCGCGAGCGTCCGGCCCTGCCGCGCAACTACTATTGGACGTGGGACCACTCGACCAACTGGTGGCTCTCAGCGGAAGGACAACAGGAGTCCGGCTGCAACAACATCTACACCAAGACCGCCGAGGATTTCGTCCGCGATTACAAACTGCTCGTGGATCATTGTCTCCGCTCGCGCGTCGGCGGGATTGTCATCTGGGGATTTGTCCGTGACGCGCACGGCGGCGTGTCGGCCAGCCAGGAGGTCGCCAACTATGCGGCGGACCGCGGGATTCGCATCCTGCCCGGCGTCGGAACGTGCGTCTATGGCGGAGCGCATTACGTCTGCGACTACGAGACGGACACCTCCAAACCGCTCAGTGCCCGGGGCTTTGTCCACAATTACCCCGATTCCGGCATGGTCGGACACGACGGCAAACGCTCTGCGCTCTATCCCTGTCCGACGCATCCCGACACGATCGCGTGGCTGAAGGATTGCGCGGCGTGGTTGTTCGACACGTTCCGCATCGGCGGCGTGAACATCGAGCACGGTGATTTCATTGTCTGTCATTGCGAACGATGCGCCTCGGTGCGGAAGGGTCACCGGCAGGCCGCTTATTTCTCGACGATGCAGCTCGCCAATCAACCATTTATCGAGGAAGCACTCCGTCTTCGACCCGATGCCTGGATCACCTACGCGACCTATACCGGGTTTGCTCCCGACCCGACGCCCGAAACCGGGTACACGCCGACGAGCGATTGGACGGTCAACGAATCGTGGCGACTTCACGGAGAGAATCCCGAGTTCGTGCAGGCGTTCGATCCACGCAGCATCTGCCAATGGACGTTGACGAACATGGTCCACGACAAGCAGCTCCCACTGCTCGCGTGGCTCGACGACGGCAAGCCGGAAGCGATGCTTCGAAGCGAACACTGGCCGGCGGGTCACAAGCCGCCGACGAAACGGAGCGCGGGTTTTCTCCACCAAGCCAGCCAATGGAACTCGCGCGGGGAACGTCCTACCGGGCTACCGGCGCGATACACCGTCCAAATTTCCTGCATCAAAGAAGCGTGTCTGCGCGCCGCCGGGGCCGGGTTCGAGGGGGTTTCCATCCACGGGGAGGTCTCGACGCGCTGCATTCCGTGGGCGCTCAATTACGCGGCGTTCGCCTATTTCAGCTATCATCCCGAGGCGACGTTGCGGGAGTTTGGCCGCGCGATGCTTGGGCCTGCCTTCGGCAGCGACGCCGAGGGAGAACGTTTCGTCGAATGGCTCGCGAAAGCGGAGGCCGGCACGTGTTCGCCCGACGACTGCAAGGAGATCGAACAACGTCGTGCGGAAGCCGCCCGGCGGACGATCATGCAAGGCGCTTCGACGCTTCCCGCCCGTTACTGGCAGTGGCTCAGGGTCGCCGCCGAACCGGGCCAATGGCCAGCGGCACAAGTCTATCAAATCAGCGCATGACGACCATCGAGCTGTCCAATCCAGCTTGTCGCGTCGTGATTTCGCCAGAACGCGGCGGGCGAGTTGTGAGCTTTGTCAGCACTGGGTCGGGAGTCGAGCACGTCGGGCCGGAGCACCTGCAAATCTGGCTCAAGACCGGCACGATCCGCGATCCAGCAGCGGGCGTGTTGCATCTCTTTTACGGTGATTTTCGGACGCGCGAGTTCGAGATGGATCAGACCGATTCGCCGAGAAGCGTCCGACTTCGCGCGGAATCGGAGGGCGTGAGCTTTCAAAAGCGCGTGCGCCTCGACGGCGCGAAACCGGTTGTGACGCTGGAACTGGAAGCCGTCAACAACAGCGACCGGCCGCGTGTTGTACAGGTCGAGTGTTTCTTCCACTGGAGCTTCGGTCCGACCACGACGCGTCGCAATGTGCACACGCTGATCCAGCGTGGCGGCGCTTCGACGCTGTATCCACTTCCGCCGTACGGGACGATGGATTGCAGCTCGTTCGACATTGACGGCGGGACTCTGGCGCTCTGCGACACGGATCAGGATGAAACATTGCGAATTGTGCCGGATGCGAACTGGCAACGGTTCGCGATCTACCAGATGTCCGGCTGCTGGCGCGGGCCATACTCGCCGGAGAAATCACTTGCACCCGGCGAGACGTTTCGTGCGACGTTGCAACTCGTGCTTTCTCCCGGGTGTGAAGCAGTGGGACAACCGGCTGTAGCGGCGGTCTATGACCGCCGATCTCATCGGGACTCTCAGCGACGGTCACAGACCGCCGCTACAGCTCGTTTCGGATACCCAACCTTTCCCATTCGCGTAATTGATCTCAACGCGAGTCGTACCGGCACGCCCGTGGATTCGTTGAAGTGGCTGCTCGAACACGTCATCGCGCCTGCCGGCTACACCCATGTGCAACTCGAATGCAGCGTGCGCTTGCGGTCGCATCCCGAACTGGCCGGCGAAGCCTCGTACCTGCCCGGGGAAATTCGCGAACTCACAAAGTTTGCCCGTTCGCTTGGCATGGAGATCATCGCGATCCAGAACTTCTACGGCCATCAAAGCGCCATCACGCGCGCGCATCCCGACCTTCAGGAAGTGCCCGGCGATCCGGGCGTGTATTGTCCCACCAATCCCAAGACGCGCCGGTTGGTCGCCGAGATCATCCGGGAGATGGTCGAAATCTTCGAGCCGCGCCAGTTCCACATCGGCCACGACGAGATTCAACTGGCCGGCAACCCGCAGCGCGTCGGCGTCTGTCCGCGTTGCCGGCAACGAAGACCGTGGGAAGTGTTCGCCTACGACGTGAACGAGATCCACGCCGTGCTCAAGGCGGCCGGAGTCCGCACGTGGATGTGGAGCGACATGTTGATCAGGCCGGAATACCTCAGCAAATGGCAGGGGAATGGAAACGGCGTGGCCGGGGAGGTTTATCGCGCGCTCGATCTCATCCCGCGCGACATCGTGATCGCGGATTGGCACTACTTTGCGGTCGAGGATTACCGCTCGTCGCAGGGTTTTCTGGATCGCGGATTTGAAGTGTGCCCGGCCGTCTGGTACTCGAAGGAGGGCATCCGCGAATATGCCAAGTACGCTCACTCCATCGGCCTCAAGTCCATGATGATGACGACGTGGGCAAACGCCGATCTTTCGAGCCTGCCGGTCGAGTCCGTCCTCTACGCGGGGCGCGTGTTTCAGGATGTGGCTGCCGGAAACGATCCTGATCTGGACGAACAGGTGCGGCTCGCTGCACACGATCTCTGGGGAGAATGGACGAAGCGGGTCAAGCCATGAAAGGAATGAGCCGGATCGCTCTTCTTTGGAAGAACACCGGCGCACCACGTCGGGTCGAAGTCACCAACGGAACACTGGCCAGTGTGCGTCAAGTGCGGCGAAGACTGATCGTTTCCGTGGCAGACGCCCGTGCCGCGCCCGGCGCAGATCAGACCATCGTCACTGTCCGCGGGGCGCGAGCTTCCAGCCTGCCAACGCGGGTGTCCGAATCGCAAGCAGGAGGGTCGAACTTCGAGCGCAACAGCGATTCCTTCAGCTTCTTCCTTCGGGATGTCAGCGGACAGAATCCGATCTTCCTCCCCGATCACGGCGTCGCAGTCACAGTAGCACGCGACAAGCGCTCGTACGCAGACATTGCACACGCGATTGAGAAGCAAGGCGGACAAACCAGCCTGCAACAGATCGAGAAGGAGCCGGAAGAATCGTTCGATGCGGCTGCGGCAAACACGACCCACGCATCCTGTCAGACTTGGCTGGGCCTGAGCCGCGATATGCGTATTTTCACCTTGGGCTTCCGAGACATCCGGGACATGGCGAAGGGGTGGGACTGGGTCGAACCTAAGTTTCACGCGAAGCAGATCAAACTGCGCGAGACCGGCGACAAACAGCTCACCTATCAGTTGCAGATCGGACGCGGCCACGGTTGCACGCGACAACTGACCCGCCGGTTGGAGGATGGCACGCTGCCGATTCTCAACGCGACGTTGCTCGACGGCGGCATTCGTTATGAAGTCACAGCCTTCGTTACTCTTGAATTGCGTGCGTTGATCGCGCGCAACGTTCGCGGGACTCACTTCCTTGTGGCTGACGGTCACGGTCATTGCCACATGTTCACGCCGAAGCAACACGAGTGGTTCAGCGAACTGCTGCTGGGCGAAATCAATCGCGAGGAGGAAACCATCCTCTGCTATCGAGTGCGTGCGATCAACGAGGCCAACCAGCCACGCTACGCTTGGATGCACGCGCCCACTCGCCCGGGAACGACGCAGGCGTTGGATGAAAACGGTTTTGCGAAGTTCGATTCGGGCCGGGTGTATTGCGTCAACCGGCTTAGTGGTCAGCCGCTGCGTCAGCGAGAAATTGCCGTGCTCGTGCCGCCGAAGCGCGAGGCGGTGTTTGAGTTTTTCATTCCGCACCAACCGTTATTGCCGAAGCGGGCCGCGCGTCTTGCGAGATTCAACTTCGATAAGAAACTCGCCGAATGCCGGGCGTACTGGCGTAACAAGCTCGGTCACGGCGCAGAGATCCTCCTGCCGGAAGCGCGTGTGAACGAAATGGTTCACGCCGGGTTGCTCCATCTTGACCTGGTCACCTACGGCCTCGAACCCAAAGGCACGCTCGCGCCCACGATCGGGGTTTACACCCCGATTGGTTCGGAGAGCGCACCGATCATCCAGTTCCTCGATTCGATGGGTTGGCACGACGTGGCCGAGCGTTCGCTTCAGTACTTTCTCGACAAGCAGCACGACGACGGGTTCATCCAGAATTTCTACGACTACATGCTGGAAACCGGCGCCGCGCTTTGGAGCATGGGCGAACATTGGCGTTACACGCGCGACACGGTGTGGCTGGAACGCGTCGCTCCGAAGCTGCTCAAGTCGTGCGATTACATCCTCCGCTGGCGCGAACGCAACAAGCGTCCCGAGTTGAAGGGCAAAGGTTACGGCATGCTCGAAGGCAAGGTCGCCGACCCGGAAGATCCATATCACTCGTTCATGCTCAACGGTTACGCTTACCTCGGCCTCGCACGCGTCGCGGAAGCGCTGGCGAAGTTGAACCCGAGGGAATCCAAGCGACTGGCGAGCGAAGCGGCGGCGTTAAAGGCGGACATCCGCACGTCGTTCTTCGAGGCAATGGCGCGATCGCCCGTCGCGCCGCTCGGTGACGGCACGTGGACGCCGACCGTTCCTCCTTGGGCCGAGAACGACCGCGGGCCGGTCGGCCTTTACGCGCAGCCCGGCAATTGGCACATGCATGGGACGTTCTTCTGTCGCGACCTGACGCTCGGGCCGATCTACCTCGCGTTTCAGGAGGTGCTCGATCCGCACGAGCGCGCGACGAACTGGCTGCTCAACTATCACGCCGAGATGATGCACGAGCGAAACGTGGGGCTCGGCCAGCCGTATTACTGCCGTCACGACTGGTTGCATCTCAAACGCGGCGATGTGAAAGCGTTCCTCAAGACGTACTACAACGCGTTCGCCAGCATGGCCGACCGCGAGACGTACACGTTCTGGGAGCATTACATCGGCGCGAGCCCCCACAAGACGCACGAAGAAGGTTGGTTCTTGATGCAGACGCGCTGGATGCTCTGGCTCGAAGATGGCGACACGCTGCGGCTGTTGTCCGGCATCCCGCGCGCGTGGCTAGAGCATGGCAAGACAATCGAAATGGAAAATGTCGCCAGCTATTTCGGTGCGTTCTCGCTGCGCGTGGAATCGAGCTTGCGGCGGGGAGTCATCGAAGCGTGGGTGGACTGCAAATCCGACCGGCAGCCGAATCGAATCGAGTTGCGCCTTCCGCATCCGGGACGGAAGCAGCCAAGAAAGGTCACCGGCGGGACGTATTGCCCCGAGCGTGAAACGATCTGCGTGGACCGATTCCACGCCTCCGCGCGGGTCAAAGTTGCCTTCTAACCAACATGGAATTCAACCGATGAAATACAACCGCTGCGGCGGGAGTGGTCTGCAGTTGCCGGCCCTCTCGCTCGGGCTGATGACGGTGTTCAAGGGCGAATTCGAGACGGCGCGCGCGATTATCCGTTGCGCGTTCGATGCCGGGGTGACTCATTTTGACCTGGCTCACGGCTACGGCGGACGCGACAAAATTCCCGCCGAGGAATACTTCGGACGAATCCTGAAGCAGGACCTTGCCGGGCGTCGCGACGAACTCATCATCTCCAGCAAGGCGGCCGACGGATCACGGAAGCACCTGGTTTCCAAACTCGATGTGTCGCTCCGACGATTGGGCGTGGACTACGTGGATGTTTTCTACCATCACGTGCCCGATCCGGATACGCCCATCGAGGAAACCACGGCGGCCCTCGATCATCTGGTTCGGCAGGGCAAAGCGCTGTACATCGGGCTTTCGAATTACACCGTCGAGCAGACCGAACAAGCCGTCCGCAGTCTCGCACAGCTTGGCGCGCGCTGCGTCGTGCATCAGCCCAATTACAATCTGCTTGCCCGCTGGATTGAAAATGGCCTCCTCGAACTTCTCCAACGGAAAGGCATCGGCTGCGTCGCCTTCAATGCCCTCGCGTCGGGGTTGTTGACCGGCAAAGAGCCTGCCGAGAAATCGCGCGCCAAAGGCTATCTCGATGCCATCCAGTCCTCACTGAAAGCCGGCGAGGACGTGTTTGCCTTCTTGAAATCCGACGACATCGTCGGCGATCTCGCGCGCCGGCTGGAGGACCTCAGGCACATCGCCAAGCGTCGCGGGCAAACTCTCGCGCAATTGTCCCTGGCTTGGGTGCTGCGCCAGCCGGCAGTCACCACCGCACTGTTTGGAGCGAGCAGTTTGGAACAACTCGACGAAAATCTCGCCGCACTGAACCATCTCTCCTTCAGCCCGGAAGAACTCTCGGAAATCGGGTGCTTGATTTCGTGAGCGCGATCTGTCAGCAGGGCCGACTTCGGCGATTTTCCGCAGAAATCAGCGCTTGACATTCGATGCGTGATTTTGCTATGTAATGCGCATTACATTGGCAGGTAGCATGGTTACGCAGAAGCAAATCGCCAGGCAACTCGGTGTTTCACAGTCAGCAGTCGCTTGTGCGCTCCATCCCACGCTTCACTCGCACATCAGTTCCCACAAACGGCAACGCATCCTGGACACCGCCGAGCGACTCGGCTACGTGCCGCACCACGCCGCGCGGCGGCTCACCCGACGCCGCTTTCAACAGCCTTCGTCCGCGTTCGACCAAGCGGGGCTCATCTACTTCGGCGGCAAATCCCAGTATCTCGACCCGGTTTGTCTGGCGATGATCTTCGGCGCGGAACACGAGCTCTCCCGGCTGCAAGCGTCCTTCGTTTTTGTGAACGTCGGCACACCCGGCGGTTGGGAAAAAGTGGACCGCATGGCACACGCAAGTGGCGTGGACGGCTGGCTGGTCTATGGACCGATGGACGACGAAATCGTGAGCCGCTTGAAGCGTGGCCGGTTGCCCTTCGTGATCGTCGGTGATCACTGCTGCACGCAGCCGGTTAATTGCGTCCACGTGGACAACGCGGCGGTGGGACGATTGGCCGCGCAGCATCTGGCTTCGCGTGGGCATCGTCGTGTCGCCTTCCTAGCCGGCAATCCGGCTTACGTTTATCAGCCTGAAATGGAGAATGGGTTTCGTGTTGCGCGGAAGGAATTCGGTTTGGACGAAGATGAAGGATTGATTCTGGATCTGCGGCGATGGGTGGGCGAGTCGCGGTTGATGGAGTGGTTGCAGAATGCCGAACCGAGACCGACGGCGTTCTTCGCGAGCGAATTTGACCTCGCGGCTGACGTCTGTCGCATTCTGAAAAACGCCGGCATGGTCGTGCCGGATGACATCAGCGTTCTTGGTTATGAACTGGGTCAACTGGGACCGAAGAGCAAGGATATCTCGCGAATTGAGGCGCCCATGACCGAGGTGGGCCGGCAGGGCGCTGCGTTGCTGCACCGGATCGTTGCCGAGCCGGGGCAGCCGCCGCGAGAGGTGAAAATTGCAGCCACTCTTGCAGAAGGACGCAGCGTTGTTCCGCCTCAAACGCCGCGAACAAACCCTGCATGAAAATTCGGTCGATGCAAAATCAACTAGCCTTGCCGCGATTGCTCGCGGCAGCTGAAACCAAAAAGGAGTTAGTTATGAAGCTAAGTATCGGTAAAAATGTTCTCTTGATTGCCAGCCTGTTGCTGGGAATCATTTGCGCGGGGGTTCTGCCTGCGTACGCGGCAGGGGGACCGGCGATTTCCTATCCCACCAGAGGTGGATCATCGAACTTGGGCGGATACACATTCGGTTGGGAATTTACAACGGACACGAATGTGTGGATCACCCATTTGGGCATGTGGGACCAGGGTGCGGATGGCAACCAGATTGCCCACGATATTGGGATCTGGGACCTCAGCAGCAACCTGCTGGTCTCGGGCACGCTCCAGACCAATGACCTCTCGATAACCTCTCTCGGCGGTGATCCAACGCCCGGCATCGCTGGCGGGATTTACCGGTACACGGACATCCCGGATTACTTCCTGCCCGCCGGCACGTATCGAATCGGAGGCTATATCGGAGGCAACGTTGCCGGGGGCGGTAGCAGTACTCCCGATGGCTGGCATCAGGCGCCGATCGGCATGGTCGTCGCCCCGCACATCACACTCGGGAATGCGTACGACAATAACCTCAACACGTCATTGGCGTTCCCATACAGGGATGGAGGTGCAACTCCTTACGCTGGACCGAACTTCCTGTTTGAAATTCCCGAGCCGTCCGCGTTCGCGCTCTTCGTGACCGGTGGCGGCTGGTTCTTCCTGCGTCGTAGTACGAATCGGCGGTCCGGGCGCTGAGCCAGATGCGTGTTGGCAACGAAGGTCTTGCGCGTTGGTCGATTAGCTCACCATACCTGTCCGACATGGATGGAAGACCGGCGTCGAAAGGAAACGAGCGAGCGGGTGCGTGCCATGAACTCCCGTTGGGTTGAAATCCCAGGCGAAGGCCGCATGAGAGGAGCCTTCTCCTCAGCAGCCGGGCCGGTCTTTGGCCGAGCGCGCTGTTTGGCGCTTGAGGTAAAGTCGAGCCTACGGCGCTACACCGTCCTGCGGCGAGGCTTTACTTTAATAGAGCTTCTTGTCGTCGTCGCGATTATAGCCATCCTCGCGGCGCTTCTGTTGCCCGCGCTCAAGAATGCGAAAGAAACTGCCAAATCTGCTGTGTGTATGAGCAATCTGAGACAACTCTACACTGCCTTTGCGTTGTACGCCGGCGACAACAGTGGCGCGCCTCCCGACAGTTATCCCGCAGGCGCTGGTTATTACTGGCAGAATTTGGGAAGCCAATATCTCGGGTCGGGCGGGGCTTACCCCGACGCCGTGAACGGCGTGCGGTACCGTGTCCTTCTGTGCCCCGGAGAAAAAGGCGATTGGATTCGTGACTGGCCGGTTCCAGGAAGCCCTTCCAAAATCAAGATGTTCGATCACCCGCGAGCCCCTTCGAGTTATGTAATCAACCGTGCGATTCCGGGCATCCCGTGGCCATACGGCGGGTCCCCGCGCGCAATATTTGCGCAAAGCACGGCCGACGCAGCGGCAGAGAACGCTCCCGCTTTGAATGTAAGAAGCGTGTCCGAGGTCGGCTTCATCTTGGATTGCCCCAATTATGGGGCGCCGGATTGGATTGTGACCGCGTATGGGCCTGACATCGACAACCCAAACTTTTTCTTTTGGCAATATAACTATTACGCGTTTCGTCATCCCGGCAATCGTGCAAACCTGCTCTACTACGACGGCCATGTCGCGGCCATTCAGCCGCGCGCGCAGACTGGAAAGTACGTCTGGAACTATATGTATCCTTGAGCAGCTACGCCGTGGGGAAGTGACAATTCCATCACGGTTCGTATCGGGCCACGCTTACCTGCAGCGCGAAGCCCACCGCAATCAGACTCGCTCGATGACATGAAAATAAAGCTTGCCAACGGGTTTGTTATTTTATACTGTGCGCACGTTACCGAGTTAACGTACGCACAGTTATATGAAGCCAGTCACCCAGGCTGACATTGCGCGCCGATTGGGCGTCGCCCAGCAAACGGTTGGTTTCGCTCTCAACAATTACCGCAACTCGCGCATGTCGCTCAAGGCTGAGACACGCGAGCGAATCGTGAGCACCGCCCAGCAGATGGGCTATGTGCCACACCACGCCGCGCGGCGGCTGGCACGTGCCCGCGGCCGCGTACGCACGACGAGTTTCGATCAAGCCGGACTCATCTACTTCGGTGGCAGGTCCCAGTATTTGGACACAGTTTGCCTGGCGATGATCTTCGGAGCTGAACACGAACTCTCCAAACTGCGAGCGTCCTTCGTGTTCGTGAATGTCGGCACACCGGGCGGATGGGAAAAAGTGGACCGCATGGCGCGTGCGAGCGGTGTGGATGGTTGGTTGGTGTATGGGCCGATGGACGACGAAACAGTGACCCGGTTGAGGCGTGGCCGGTTACCCTTTGTAATTCTGGGCGATCATCGCTGCACGGAACCAGTGCATTGCGTACGAGTGGACAACGCGGCAGTGGGGCGATTGGCGGCTCAACATCTGGCTTCGCGCGGGCATCGTCGCGTGGCGTATCTGGCCGGCGGTAACGACAACTTTGTTTATCAGGTGGAGACGCTGGCGGGCTTTCGGGCCGCGAGGACGGAATTTGGTTTGGACGAGGATGAACGATTGATTTTGCCGCTGCCGATATGGGCCAGCGGAGATGGGCAGCGGATCGTTGAGTGGGTGCGAAGGGCCGACCCGAAACCGACCGCGTTGTTCGCGAGCGAGTTAGATTTTGCGGCGGGTGTGTGTCGCACTCTCAGGCAGGCCCAGATGGATGTGCCGGGCGACATCAGCGTCCTGGGCTACGAACTGGGTGAAGTGGGACCGCAGACCAGGGACTTCTCGCGCATCGAGTCGCCGATGACCGAGGTGGGTCGTCAGGGCGCAGCGTTGTTGCACCGGATTGCCGTCGAGTCGGTAATACCACCACGCGAGGTAAAGATCGCGCCGCGCCTGGTGGAGGGAGGCACTGTCACGCCACCGCGTTCGACGAGTTAATGTAAGGGGGAGTATGTCATGAACCAACAAACATCTTTTCTCCGTCCGTGGATCGGGGTCCTCCGCGTAGGGCTGCTGGTCTCCGGCCTGACAGGGCTACGGCTGTTTGCCGAAGATTTTTCCGCGAGCACGACTTTCAATGGCGTCACTACCAACACAACCAACGTCCACATCGGCTTCGGCGTTTCTGACATCACCATCGTGGTCACCAACGGCGGGCAGATCATCAATACCGGGCGGACCCAGATCGGTTATCCCAATGCGCCTTCCAGCAACACCACAGTAATCGTGACCGGCGGCACCTCGCTGCTGACCAACACCGCCCAGGTGGCCGTCGGCAGGCTCAGCGCTTCCAACACGTTGCTGATCGCCAACGGGGGCCGTGTTTACAGCACGACGGGTTTTCTGGGCGGCCAGGATGGCGATGAAGGTCCAGGCACGAGTAACAACCTCGCCGTCGTCACCGGCGCCAACTCGTCCTGGAATATGACCGACGCCCTTACGGTCGGGATCACAGCAGGTGGAAATCGGTTGGTCATTACCAACGGCGGTCGCGTGGTGAACACGTACAGCTTTGTGGGCAACTTCGCAGTTTCCGAAAACAATCAGGTCATCGTCACCGGTACAGACTCGGGTTGGAGCAACACGATCTCAGGCTCGGACGGTTTCTACATCGGCCTCAATGGCGGGAAGAACCAACTGATCGTCTCCGAGGGCGGACGCGTGGATGCGTACAATGGAGAAGTGGGTTTTGCCAGCACGTCCCGGAGCAATTCGGTGCTGGTCACGGGCGGCAGTTCGTTGATCCGACTCAACAACGAGTTCCGGGTCGGCAACAACGGGATGGGCAACCAGGTCACGATCACCAATGGAGGCCAGATCATCAACACCGGCATCGGCACGATCGGACGCCTCGGGGCCGGCAGCGACAACCTCGTGTTGGTCACAGGCGTCGGCTCGCTCTGGAGCAACGGGAACACGTTGGTCGTCGGAAGAATGGGCGCGGCGAATCGCCTCCAAATCGAGAACGGAGGCCGTGTGGAGAGCGTGGCGGGCATGCTCGGCGGCAGGGACGGCGATGATCCCGTGTCGTCCAGCAATAACATCGTCGTGGTCACCGGTATCGGCTCGATTTGGAACAACAGCGACGTGCTCACGGTCGGGCGCATTTCGAGCGGGAACCAGTTGATTGTCACCAACGGCGGGCGCGTGGTCAGCTCGCAAGGTTATCTTGGCGATTTCGCCACCGCCCAGAACAACAGGGTCATCGTCACCGGCGCCGGCTCGACCTGGAGCAACACAGCGGCAGTGGATCTCGGCAGCCTTGTCGTTGGGAGTTCGGCCGGCAACAACCAGTTGATCGTCTCCGAGGGCGGGCGCGTGGATGCGTACGCGGGAAATATCGGGTTCGGCAGCAGCGCTACGAACAACTCTGTTTTCGTCACCGGCAACAACGCCTTGTTGAACCTGACCACGGGCTTGCGCGTCGGCGTGAACAGCACCGGCAACCAGCTCGTCGTCACCAACGGCGGCACGGTCAGCGCCGGGACGTGGCTTCGGGTGGGAGTCGGCGCAACCAGTTCGGGGACCGTCCTGATCACCGGGCAGGGAAGCACGGCGCGCGGTGGCGACCGGTTGTCCGTCGGCGCCAACGGAGACACGGATGGCAGTGGGAGCGTACTGGTGACGGACAGCGGCGTGTTGGAGTTCAACGAACTGCGAGCCGGCTCCGGCGGCAGCATCAGCAATCGCGGCGGCATCTATCAATTCACGGTGGCTTCGCCGACACTTTCGCCCACGGGCAGCGGCCTCATCATGATGACCAACGGCACGGTCTCGTTCCGCGGTGTAACCAGCGCGCCCACGACGCCGCTTGCGAACCTCAGCCAACAGGGCAACAATGGCCTTCGCTTGAACAACGCCTCCAACGCGGTCGTGGCGAGCTACACGTTCGACTCGGTCGCCAACACGTCCAATCCCTCGAACTACCAGCGGCTCGCCCTCATCAACAACTCGCGTTGGACCAGCGCCAATCTCACCATCGGCACCGGCGGCGGGCTGACGGGCACCGCGGGCGACGTGGTGGAGATCACGCAGAGCTTCACCATCAACCGCAACGTCAACATTGCTGGCGACTTCGATCTGGCGTCGAGCCGCGTGCTCTTCAGCGGCGGCACCGGCCACACCAACGCCATCACCGGCGACGACTTCGGCCACAGCGCGACTCTGGGCTTCCCCGACGGGTTTACGGCGCAGAACTTTTCCTATGGGCGGCTGAGCCTCGGCTCGACCAACGACACGATTTGTTTCCAATGCGGCGAGTTGCCCGTGGCCCCGAGCAACGCGTTGTACGTGACCTGGCTCGACTTGCTCGGCAACACCAACAACGTGGCGAACCTGCACGCACCGAGCACGATCAACATTTATTACCTCTTGAGCGAAGCCAACAACGCCTATCTCAACAATGCCGTCTATCAATTGACCGACTGCAACGGAGGTGTTGGCGGATTGCTGATGCCGGCGGTGCCGGAGCCTTCATCTGTGCTATTGTTGAGCGTCGCCGGCATCGCCCTGTTGTGGAAACGGCGACGGGGATGAGAGCTCGATCCGACCAATCACGAATCACGAATCACGAATCACGGGGCTTCACGCTCATCGAGTTACTGGTCGTCGTCGCTATCATCTCCATTCTCGCCGCGTTGCTGCTGCCGGCATTACGCAGGGCCAAAATGCAGGCCCAGCGGACCTCATGCCTGAACAACATGCGCCAGATCGGGCTCGCCC
>Ga0187892_10005268_pt1 | contig 20512 bp, 16 predicted proteins | sample MA1701073metaG_FD_139345 | JGI IMG/M metagenome (GOLD analysis project Ga0187892, IMG submission 139345) | Bio-ooze microbial communities from a basaltic lava cave in the Kipuka Kanohina Cave System on the Island of Hawaii, USA - MA170107-3 metaG ... | reverse complement strand
GGTCGCGGCGCAGCAGGCGCGCATCCCGGTCGTGCGCCGCGCCGAGATGCTGGCGGAGCTGATGCGCTTCCGCGAAGGCATCGCGGTCGCTGGCACGCACGGCAAGACCACGACCACCAGCCTGGTCGCATCGGTGCTCGCCGAGGGCGGCCTCGACCCGACTTTCGTGATCGGGGGGCAGCTTAAAAGCGCGGGCAGCAATGCGCGTCTCGGCGCCGGCCGCTACCTGGTCGCCGAGGCGGACGAGAGCGACGCCTCGTTCCTGCACCTGCAGCCGATGATCGCGATCGTCACCAACGTGGACAACGACCACCTGGTGACGCACGGCGGAGATTTCGAGAAGCTGAAGCAAAGCTTCGTCGAGTTCCTGCACAACCTGCCGTTCTACGGTCTCGCCGCGCTCTGCGCCGACGACCCGGTGCTGCGCGAGCTTCTGCCTCAGGTCGCGCGGCCCACAGTGCGCTACGGCCTCGGCGAGGGCGCCGACCTGCGCGCCGTCAACCTCAGGGGCGAGGGCGCGTGCACGCGCTTCGAGGTGCTGCGCGCCGGCCGCCCACCGCTGCCGGTCAAGCTCGCATTGCCGGGGCGGCACAACGTGCAGAACGCGCTGGCGGCGATCGCGGTCGCGACCGAGCTCGAGGTGCCCGATGCGGCGATCCAGCGCGCGCTCGAATCGTTCGCCGGCATTGGCCGGCGTCTCGAGTTGCTCGGCGAGGTGGCGACGGCCGCGGGCCGCGTCACGGTCGTGGACGACTACGGCCATCATCCGACCGAAATCGAGGCGACGCTCGCGGCCGCGCGCCAGGCCTGGCCGGGCCGGCGCCTGGTGCTCGCCTTCCAGCCGCACCGCTACACGCGCACGCACGACCTGATCGACGACTTCGGGCGCGTGCTGTCGCTCGCGGACGCGCTCCTGGTCACCGAGGTGTATGCCGCCGGCGAAGAACCGATCGCGAACGCCGACGGCCGCTCGATCTGCCGCGCCGTGCGCGGGCGGGGGCGCCTCGAGCCCGTGTTCGTCGAGGACGTGAAGCGGCTGCCGGCGGCGCTTGCCGGCGTGATCGAGGACGGCGACCTGGTGCTGACTATGGGCGCCGGCAGCATCGGCGGCGTGGCGCACGAACTGCCGGCGGCTCTGGCCGCGGGAGCGGCGCGATGAGCGCTGTGGCGATCCCGGCGGGATTCGAGGCGCGCGTGCTGCGCGACGAGCCGATGTCGAAGCACACGAGCTGGCGCGTGGGCGGACCGGCCGACGTCTGGTTCACGCCGCGTGACGTCCTTGACCTGTCCGCGTTCCTGCGCTCGTTGCCGCAGTCGGTGCCCGTCACCTGGGTCGGCCTCGGCAGCAACCTGCTGGTGCGCGACGGCGGCATCCGCGGCGTCGTGATCTCGGTGCACGGGATCCTGAACGCGCTCGAGCGCGTCGGTCCCGATCGCGTGCGCGCCGAGGCCGGCGTCGCCTGCGCGCGCCTCGGCCGCCAGTGCGCCAGGTGGCAGCTGGGACCTGCCGATTTCTTCGCCGGCATCCCGGGCACGGTGGGCGGCGCGCTGGCGATGAATGCCGGCGCCTGGGGCGGCGAGACCTGGCCGCGGGTGGCCGAGGTCGAGACCATCGACCGTGCCGGCGAGCGGCACCGTCGCCAGGCCTCGGAGTACCGCTACGGCTACCGCAGCATCACGCCGCCGGTGCCGGGCGAATGGTTCCTGGCCGCCACCTTCCGCTTCGACACGCGGCCCGATGCGAGCACCGACTCGATCAAGCGCCTGCTCGAGGTGCGGCATGCGAAGCAGCCGATCGGCGAGCCGAGCTGCGGCTCCGTGTTCACCAACCCGCCTGGCGGCCACGCGGCGGACCTGATCGAGCGCGCCGGCCTCAAGGGCCATCGTATCGGCGGCGCGCAGGTGTCGGACAAGCACGCGAACTTCATCCTCAATACCGGCTCGGCGACCGCCGCCGACATCGAGGCGCTGATCGCGCATGTGCGCGCCACGGTCAAGCGCGTGCACGGCCTGCACCTGGTGCCGGAAGTTCGCATGGTCGGAGAAGCCGCATGAAGCGCACTCGGTCCATCCGACGGGCGGCCGGCGCGCACGGGATCCGGCCCGGCTGCTCGCTCGCAAACTCCGCCGGAACGTACGAGTTTTCTCGCGAGCACCCCGCCACCCGGTGCGCGCCGTCCGCCCCGCGCGCGCGTCCGCCGCGTACGGCAGGAGTGCGCGCATGAGCCGGCTGCGCGCGACCGGAGTCGGATTCCGCCGCGTCGGCGATGCCGCCGCCTTCGGCCGCGTCGCGGTCCTGATGGGCGGCGCCTCGGCCGAGCGCGAGATTTCGCTGATGACCGGCAATGCCGTACTCGAGGCGCTGGTATCGCGCGGAGCGCAAGCCGCCGCATTCGACCCGGCCGAGCGGCCGCTGGCCGCGCTGGTGGAAGAGAACACGGATCGCGTCTGGATCGCGCTGCACGGGCCCGGCGGCGAAGACGGCGCGGTGCAGGGCGCGCTTGAATGGCTCGGCGTGCCGTACACGGGCTCGGGCGTGATGGGATCCGCTGTCGGCATGGACAAGTTGCGCACCAAGCAGCTGGCGCAGGCCGCGGGCGTCGCGACGCCGGCCTGGATCGTGCTCCGGGGCGCATCCGACTTCGAGCGCGCGATCGCCGAGCTCGGCCTGCCGCTCGCCGTCAAGCCGGCCTCGCAGGGCTCGAGCGTCGGCATGAGCCGCGTTGGCAGCGCGTCCGAGCTGCCGGCAGCCTGGCGTTCCGCCACCGCGCTCGATCCGGTCGTGATCGCCGAGCAGTGGATCACGGGCGCCGAGTACACGGTCGGCATTCTTCAGGGAGAGGCACTGCCGGCAGTTCGCATCGAGACTCCGCGCGCCTTCTACGACTACCAGGCCAAGTACTTCGCCGACGATACGCGTTACCTGATTCCCAGCGGCCTGGCCGCGGACGGCGAGCAGCAGCTGCAGCAGGCCGCACTCGCGACCTTCGCGGCGACCGGCGCCGCCGGCTGGGGCCGCGTGGACTTCGTCGCGGGCGCGGACGGCGTGCCGCTCCTGCTCGAGATCAACACGGTGCCCGGCATGACCGGCCATTCGCTGGTGCCGATGGCCGCGCGCGCCGCGGGCATCGATTTTGCCGAGCTCGTCTGGCGCGTGCTCGAAACCAGCTTCGCGCGGGAGCGCACCTGAACATGGGCTGGCTGCGCAAGCGCAATCGCAGGAAGCCCTCGGGCCGGCGCATCGAGCTGCCGGACCTGGAGTGGCCGCGCGCCGGCCGGGTCGCAGGCGCGCTGGCCGCGGTCGCGGCACTCGCGGCGCTCCTCGCATTCGGCCTGGACCAGCCGGTGCGCGCGATCGTGATCGACGGCCAGTTCCACCGCGTGGCCGCGGTCGAGGTGGAGCAGGCGGCGCGCGGCGCGCTCACGGGCGGCTTCGTCAGCGCCGATCTCGACCGCCTGCGCGAGGCGATCGAAGCGCTCGCCTGGGTGGACCGGGCGCGCGTAGAGCGGCTGTGGCCCGACCGGATCCGCGTCGAGATCGTCGAGCAGCAGGCCGCGGCGCGCTGGGGCGAGGACGGGCTCCTGAACACGCGCGGCGAGCTGTTTGCGACCGGCATCCGCCACCCGCCGCCGGAGCTGCCGCGCCTCGACGGGCTAGCGGGCACCGAGTGGCAGGTGGCGCAGCGCTACCTGGCGATCCAGGGCCGCCTGGTGGAGCAGGGCCTGCGCGTCGCCGCGCTCTCGGTGGACGCGCGCGGCGCCTGGCAGATGCGGCTCTCGAACGGCGTCGCGGTGCGGCTCGGACGCCGCCAGGTGGACGAGCGCATGGAGCGCTTCGTGCAGATCGGTGCGCAGGTGATCGCCGGCCGCGCCGCCGACATCGACTACGTGGACATGCGCTACTCGAACGGCTTCTCGATCGGCTGGCGGCGCGACCGGAAGCCGCCGCGCACGGCGCCCGCCGCCATGGCCAGCCGCCTGACCGGAGGCGAAAGAACCGATGGCTAAGCGTTTCGACCGCAACCTGATCGTGGGGCTCGACATCGGCACGTCGAAAGTCGTGGCGATGGTGGGCGAGATGCACGTCGACGGCAGCCTCGAGGTGATCGGGCTCGGCTCGCATCCCTCGCGCGGGCTCAAGAAAGGCGTCGTGGTCAACATCGACTCGACCGTGCAGTCGATCCAGCGCGCGATCGAGGAAGCCGAGCTGATGGCCGGCGTCGAGATCCGCTCGGTGTTCACCGGCATCGCCGGCAGCCACGTGCGCAGTCTCAACTCGCACGGCATCGTCGCGATCAAGGACAAGGAGGTCGTAGGCGGCGATGTGTCGCGCGTGATGGACGCCGCGCAGGCCGTGCCGATCCCGGCCGACCAGAAGATCCTGCACGTGCTGCCGCAGGAATTCATCATCGACGGGCAGGAGGGCATCCGCGAGCCGGTCGGCATGTCGGGCGTGCGCCTTGAGGCGCGCGTGCACATCGTCACCGGCGCCGAGAGCGCCGCCCAGAACATCGTCAAGTGCGTGCAGCGCTGCGGGCTCGAGGTCGAGGACATCGTCCTCGAGCAGCTCGCCTCGTCGTTCGCCGTCCTGACCGACGACGAGAAGGACCTGGGCGTCTGCCTGGTGGACGTCGGCGGCGGCACCACCGACATCGCGGTGTTCTCGGGCGGCGCGATCCGCCACACGGCCGTGATCCCGGTCGCGGGCGACCAGGTCACCAACGACATCGCGGTGTCGATGCGCACGCCGACGCCGTATGCGGAGGAGATCAAGATCCGCTACGCCTGCGCGCTGTCGCAGCTCGCGAATCCCGACGAGACCATCGAGGTGCCCTCGGTCGGCGAACGTCCGCCGCGCAGGCTCGCGCGCCAGACGCTGGCCGAGATCGTCGAGCCGCGCTACGAGGAGTTGTTCTCGCTGATCCGCGACGAGCTGCGCCGCTCGGGCTTCGAGGAGTCGGTCGCGGCCGGCGTCGTGCTCACCGGCGGCAGCGCCAAGATGGAAGGCGCGGTCGAGCTGGCCGAGGAGGTCTTCCACGTGCCGGTGCGCCTCGGCAGCCCGCAGGGCGTGACCGGCCTCGGCGACGTCGTGAGAAACCCGATCCATGCCACCGGCGTGGGTCTCCTGCTTTACGGCCGGGCGAACCTCGGCCAGCCGGCGCCGAAACTGGTCGGCGACGGCGTGAAGACGGCGGTGGAGAGGATGAAGTCTTGGTTCCAGGGATACTTCTAGCGGAGGAGAGGACATGTTCGAACTGATGGATTCATACAGCCAGAGCGCTGTGATCAAGGTGCTGGGCGTGGGCGGCGGCGGCGGCAACGCGGTCGCGCACATGGCCAAGTGCGGTATCGAGGGCGTCGAGTTCATCTGCGTCAACACGGACGCGCAGGCGCTCAAGCATGCGCAGGTGAAAACCTCGCTGCAGATCGGCTGCAATATCACCAAGGGGCTCGGCGCCGGCGCCAACCCCGAGATCGGCCGGCAGGCGGCGATGGAGGACCGCGACCGCATCATCGAGCTGATCGAGGGCTGCGACATGCTGTTCATCACGGCCGGCATGGGTGGCGGCACCGGCACCGGCGCGGCGCCCGTGGTCGCACAGGTCGCGCGCGAGCTCGGGATCCTGACGGTCGCGGTGGTGACGCGGCCGTTCACGATGGAGGGCAGCAAGCGCGCCTCGATCGCTGATGTCGGAATCAACGAGCTGTCGCGCAGTGTCGACTCGTTGATCACGATTCCGAACCAGAAGCTGCTGTCGGTGCTCGGCGGCCAGACCACGCTGCTCGACGCGTTCAAGCGCGCCAACGAGGTGCTGCAGGGCGCGGTGCAGGGCATCGCCGAGCTGATCACGCGGCCCGGCCTGATCAACGTGGACTTCGCCGACGTGCGCACCGTCATGTCGGAGACCGGGCTCGCGATGATGGGCTCGGGCATCGGCAGCGGCGACCACCGCGCACGCGTGGCCGCCGAAATGGCGGTGTCGTCGCCGCTGCTCGAGGACATCAACCTCGCGGGCGCGCACGGCATCCTGGTCAACGTCACGGCGGGTCTCGACCTGTCGATCGGCGAGTTCGAGGAAGTCGGCAACACCGTCAAGCAGTTCGCGGCCGAGGATGCGACCGTCGTGGTCGGCACCGTGATCGAGCCCGAGATGAAGGGCGAGCTGCGCGTCACCGTGGTCGCCACCGGTCTCGGCCGCTCGCCGGCCAAGGCCGCGGCGCCGGTCACCGCGACGGCACCGGCTGCGGCGGCCGCGCGCCGGCACGCCGACGTCAAGCTGGTCGCTGCGCGCTCGCGCGCCGTGCCGCCGGACTACAGCCACCTCGACCGTCCCGCAGTCCAGCGTCACCAGCCGCAGCGCGCGGTCGGCGACGGCCTGCGCGGCCCGGTCAGCGAGGACGTGCTCGACATCCCGGCGTTCCTCCGGCGCCAGGCGGACTGACCCGCGATGTTGCGGGCCCAGTCAGACCGGGACGGTCTGCGGATCGCGCGCCTGCGGCTGCGCGCCCGGCGCAATGCGTCGGGGCGCCGTGCGGCGCGCGAGCGTCAGCGGGAATGGATTCCCGCGCCATGAGACAGGGGTCACGGCCGCGGGCGAACCTCCGCTGCCCGCGGCCGTCCAACCCCTGCGCTCGTGTAAACTATCCCGTTGATTTTCAATAGGCTGGCCATGGCCCTGCAACGCACCCTGAAATCCCCGATCCGTGCCACCGGCATCGGCCTGCACACGGGACGCAAAGTGCTGATGGTGCTGCGCCCCGCGCCGGCCAACGCCGGCATCGTGTTCCGCCGCGTCGACCTCGAGCCGCCGGTGGACGTCCCGGCCGCGGCCACCAACGTCACCGAGACCACGCTCGGCACCACGCTCGCCCTGGGCGGCGTCGGCGTCTCGACCGTCGAGCACCTTCTCTCCGCGTTCGCTGGCCTCGGAATCGACAACTGCTTCGTGGAGCTGACCGCGGGCGAGGTGCCGATCATGGACGGCAGCGCCGGCCCGTTCGTGTTCCTGGTACAGTCGGCCGGCATCGAGGTGCAGCCGGTGCCCAAGCGCTTTGTGCGCGTGCGCCGGACCGTGGAAGTGAAGGACGGCGACAAGTGGGCGCGCTTCGAGCCTCACGAGGGCTTTCGCGTCAACTTCGAGATCGAATTCGACCATCCGGTATTCCGCCGCCACGCGCAGCGCGCGACGATGGACTTCTCGACTACCACCTTCCTGAAGGAAGTGAGCCGGGCGCGCACCTTCGGCTTCATGCGCGACCTCGAGACCATGCGCGGGCGCAATCTCGCGCTCGGCGGCACGCTCGACAACGCGATCGTGCTCGACGACTACCGGATACTGAACGAGGACGGCTTGCGCTACGAGGACGAGTTCGTGCGCCACAAGATCCTGGACGCGATCGGCGACCTCTACCTGCTCGGCCATTCGCTGATCGGCGAATACACGGCCTACAAGTCCGGCCATGGCCTCAACAATCGGCTGCTGCGCACGCTGCTCGCGGACGCCACGGCCTGGGAGGAAGTCAGCTTCCGCGACGAGGCGGCCGCGCCGATTTCCTACACGACGGCGGCGGGCGCGACGGCTTAACGCCGGCGCGCGGCCCGGACCTTCACCTTGAGCTGCGTCACCGGCTCTCCCAGCGATTCCGCGAGCGACGCGAGCAGCGGGGGCGCCGCGTACCGCAGGCGCGTGCCCCAGGCCGCCGAGCGCACGAACGCCGTGAGCGTGCCGTCCTGGAGGGCGGCACCCCAGACCTCCGCGGCGAGTTCCGGCGGCAGCAGCCGGTGCAGGGCGCCGAGCGCGCGCTCGGCTGCGGCCGTGCCCTCGCGCAGCCGCGCGAGCATGCCCGGGGCCTCGGCGAGCAAGTCGCTGACCGGCGTCGGTTTTTTGCTTCGGGTGCTCAAGCGGGCAGGGGTCGGATTATGAAAGTACTTGAGTTTCAAGGCTTTTTTTGGCACCTTGCAGCGCAAAGGGGATGCCCCGTACGGGCCTGGTGCCAACCAGCATTATGAACGGCAGACGCCTGCTCGCGTATTCCGCAGCCGCACTCGGCGTGCTCGTCCTGGCGAGCGCCGCCTGGTTCGCGGGCGGCCGCTGGGGCCAACGCAGCCCGGTCTCCGATCATACCGTCGCGCGCTGGCAGGAAGACCTGGCCACGCAGCGCGCGGATCTCGCGCGCATCGAAGAGAGCGTGGATGAACAGGTCGCCGCGCTTGCCACCCGGGTCGGCCAGATGCAGGCGCAGCTGCTGCGCCTCGACGCGCTCGGCCGGCACCTGACCGAAGTTGCGAAGCTCAACCGCGGCGAGTTCGATTTCGACTCGCCGCCGGCCGTCGGCGGTCCCAGCACCGGCGCGGGCGAAGGCCCGTCGGTGCCGGCGCTCGACGCCATGATCGAGTCGCTGGGCGGGCAGATCGACGATCGCCGCCGCCAGCTCACGGCGCTGCAGAACCTGATCCTGACACGCGAGCTCGCGCGCCAGATCGTGCCGGGCGGCCGCCCGGTCGAGGCCGGCTACATTTCCTCGCTGTACGGCCAGCGCACCGATCCCTTCGAGGGCCACCAGGCCAGCCATCAGGGCATCGACTTTGCGGGTGTCGCCGGCACGCGCGTGCTCGCGGTCGCCGACGGCATCGTGAGCCATGCCGGCCCCGACGGCGGTTACGGCCGACTGATCGAGATCACGCACGGCAACGGCTACCTCACGCGCTACGCGCACAACGCGAAGCTCCTGGTGCAGCCGGGTCAGACGGTGAAGCGCGGCGATGCCATCGCGCTCATGGGTTCGACGGGCCGCTCGACCGGCACGCACCTGCACTTCGAAGTGCTGCGCGACGGGCGTCCGGTGAACCCGCTGTCGTTCGTGCGGCGTTGAATCGCCGGCTTCGCACGAAACCGGCCCCACCCTGTCGTAGTAAACTACCGGTTTTTGGCCGGCTGGCGAAAAGGGGACGCAACCCTTTTCTGCAGTGCAGAAAAGGGTTGCGTCCCCTTTTCGCCAGCGCCCGGCCCGAGGTCCCTGGCTGTGTGGAACATCTGGACGCGGATCTTCGGCAGCCGTAACCAGCGGCTGCTGCGCCGTTACGGCGAGCGCGTGAAGCTGGCCAACGGCTTCGCGGAGGCGCTGGCGGCGATGCCGGACGAGGGGCTCTGCGCGCAGACGGAGAAATTCCGCGCCCGCCTGGCGGCCGGCGAGACGCTCGACGATCTGCTGCCCGAGGCCTTCGCGACCGCGCGCGAAGCGGCGGCACGCACCACCGCAATGCGTCCCTTCGACGTGCAGCTGATCGGCGGCATGGTGCTGCACGAGGGCAAGATCTCCGAGATGCGCACCGGCGAAGGCAAGACGCTGGTGGCGACGCTGCCGGTGTACCTCAACGCGCTCGCTGGCAACGGCGTGCACGTGGTCACGGTCAACGAGTATCTGGCGCAGCGCGACGCCGAGTGGATGGGCCCGATCTACCGCGCGCTCGGTCTCACGGTCGGCGTCATCACGAGCGGCCAGCCGCAGGCGGACAAGCGCGCGGCCTACGCCTGCGACGTCACCTATGGCACCAACAACGAATTCGGCTTCGACTACCTGCGCGACAACCTCGCGCAGCGGCTCGAGGACCGCGTCCAGCGCGGCCAGCACTTCGCGATCGTGGACGAGGTCGACTCGATCCTGATCGACGAGGCGCGCACGCCGCTCATCATCTCGGGGCCGGCGGAGGAAAGCACTGAGCTGTACCAGCGCATCAACGAGCTGGTGCCGAGGTTCCGGCGCCAGGACGCGGAGGAGGGAGAAGGCGACTTCTACGCGGACGAGAAGACGCGGCAGGTGCATCTGTCCGAATCCGGCTTCGAGAAGGCCGAGGAGCTGATGCAGCGGGTCGGGCTGCTGCGGCCCGGCGACAGCCTCTACGATCCGGGCAGCATCCGCCTGATGCACCACCTGAACGCGGCGCTGCGCGCGCACGTGCTGTACCACCGCGACGTCGAGTACATCGTCCGGGCCGGCGAGGTGATCATCGTCGACGAGTTCACCGGGCGCACCATGCCGGGACGCCGCTGGTCGGACGGCCTGCACCAGGCGATCGAGGCCAAGGAGAGCGTGCGCATCCGCGAAGAGAACCAGACCATCGCCTCGATCACCTTCCAGAACTACTTCCGGCTCTACGCCAAACTCTCCGGCATGACCGGCACCGCGGACACCGAGGCCTTCGAATTCCAGCAGATCTACGGCCTCGAGGTGGTCGTGGTGCCGACCCACATGCCGATGATCCGCAAGGACAACTCCGACCTCGTCTACCTGAACCAGAAGGACAAGTTCGACGCGATCATCGAGGACATCCGCGAGTGCGCGAAGCGCGGCCAGCCGGCGCTGGTCGGCACCACCTCGATCGAGACTTCGGAGAAGCTATCCGGGCTGCTGAAGGATTGCGGCATCGAGCACCAGGTGTTGAATGCGAAGCAGCATGAGCGCGAGGCCATGATCATCGCGCAGGCCGGGCGGCCCGGGACCGTGACGATCGCGACCAACATGGCCGGCCGCGGCACCGACATCGTGCTGGGCGGCAACGTGGGCAAGCAGGTCGAGCAGCTGCGCAAGGACGGTGCGCTGGCGCCCGAGCAGGTCGTCGCGCGCGCGGCTGAACTCGAGGGCGAATGGCAGCGGCTGCACGAACAGGTGATCGGCGCCGGCGGCCTGCACATCGTCGGCACCGAGCGCCACGAGTCGCGGCGCATCGACAACCAGCTGCGCGGCCGCTCGGGCCGCCAGGGCGATCCCGGGTCGAGCCGCTTCTACCTGTCGCTCGAGGACAACCTGATGCGCATCTTCGGCGACCCGGAGCGCACCAAGTCGCTGCTGCGCACGGTTGGCATGCGCGAGGGCGAGGCGATCGAGAGCGGCATGCTGACGCGCCAGATCGAACGCGCGCAGCGCAAGGTCGAGTCGCACAACTTCGACGCGCGCAAGAACCTGCTCGAGTACGACGACGTCGCGAATGACCAGCGCAAGGTGATCTACCGGCAGCGCACCGAAATCATGTCCACCGAGGACATCGGCGGCGTGATCACGGACGTGCGCGCGGAGGTCGTGCGCGGCATCGTCGACCAGTTCATCCCGCCGGAGAGCGTCGAGGAGCAGTGGGACGTGGCGGGCCTCGAGCAGGCCGTCGAGCGCGACTACGGCGTACGCACCGGCCTCGCCGCGTGGCTGGCCGAGGACGCGGCCCGTCAGGGACCCGAGGCCGCCGAGCGGCTGGTCGCGGCCGTCGAGGCGGCCTACGACGCCAAGGTGCAGCAGGTCGGCGCGCCGGTGATGCGTCACCTCGAGCGCGCGGTGATGCTGCAGCAGCTCGACCTGCACTGGCGAGAGCATCTCGCGGCCATGGATTACCTGCGCCAGGGCATCTATCTCCGTGCCTACGCGCAGAAGAACCCGAAGCAGGAGTACAAGCGGGAAGCTTTCGAGCTCTTCACCGCGATGCTCGACCGCATCCGGATCGACACGGTCATGCTCCTGCAGCGGCTGCAGGTGCGTACCGAGGCGGAAATCGAGCGCGAGGAAGCCGAACGCCGCAAGCGCCTGCTGCAGCGCATGCAGCTGCAGCACGCGGCGCCGCCGGAGCTCGCCGCCGCGACGCCGCCGCCGGCGGGAGCCGCGAGAGCCGCCGCCCGGCCGGGTGCCGCGCCGCCCGGGGCGCAGGCGGGCGCGACGCCCTTCGTGCGCGGCGAGCGCAAAGTCGGACGCAACGAGCCCTGCCCCTGCGGCTCGGGCCGCAAGTTCAAGCATTGCCACGGAGCGCTGCAGCCGGTAGACAGTTGAAATCGCTGCCGCAGGAGTCAGGTACCCAAGGATGGTCGAGCCTCAGGAAATCCATGTCGTCGCCGGCGCGCTGCGCGATGCCCGCGGCCGCATCCTGATCGCGCAGCGGCCGCGTGGCCGCCACATGGCCGGGCGCTGGGAATTCCCGGGCGGCAAGCTCGCCCCGGGCGAGGAGCCGCTGGCGGGCCTCCGGCGCGAGCTCACCGAAGAACTCGGCGTCACCTTGCGCGATGCGCGCCGGCTGATCCGCCTGCGCCACGAATACCCGGACCGGCGCGTGCTGCTCGACGTCTGGGAAGTCGCGTCCTACGTGGGCGAGCCCCAGCCGCTCGAGCGCCAGGGTCTGGCCTGGGCAAGGCCCGACGAGCTGCCGGGCCACGACCTGCTCGAGGCAGACCGCGCCATCGTGACGGCGCTCCGGCTGCCGCGCATCGCGCGCGTCGTCGACGGCGCCGCCGAGCTCGCCGCGCTCGCGGGCGCGGTGCCGCAGGCCGTGCTGTGGCCGCTGCCGCCCTCGGGCGCGGGCGGCCCGGACCGGGAATCCGTGCAGGCCGCGCGCGCCGCCTGCCACCGCCTGTTCGTGCTGGGCGAAGACGTCGAAGCGGTGCGCGCCGCGGCCCAGTCAGGTTGCGACGGCGCCGTGCTGCATTGGCGCGGGCAGCAGCTCCTGGTCGACCCCAGCAGTGAGTTCCTGATCGGAGCTTGCTGCGAGGATGCCGAAGGGCTCCTGGCCTCGATCGACGCAGGCGCGCATTTCGCGCTGCTGGCGCCGCACGACGGACCGGTGCAGGATCGCTACCTCGGGTTGCTGTGCGAGCGCGCGGGCGTGCCGGTCATCGCCGGCTGGTATCCGGATGCGCGCCAGCTCGAGCGCCTGCTGCAGTCGGGCGCCCACGGCTGCGCCATCCGCCGCTGAAATAAAAGGGGACGCAACCCTTTTACGTTTCCATGCTTCGGAAACGCAAAAGGGAAACGTAAAAGGGTTGCGTCCCCTTTTATTTCAGGTGACGGTCGAAGAAGTCGAGAATCGCCTTCCAGCCGTGCACGCCGGTGTCGCGGAAAGTGAGCGCCGCATGGCGGCTGCCCGGGTACGGCACCATCTCGAATAGCACGCCGCTGCCGACCAGCGCCGGCACGAGCAGCGTCGTGTTGGTGAACAGCACGTTGTCGTCGGCCATGCCGTGGATCAGCATCAGGCGGTCGCGGATCGCGGCCGCGAAGGCCAGCACGTTGGAAAGCCGATAGCCCTCGGGATTCTCCTGCGGCGTGCCGAGGTAGCGTTCGGTGTAATGCGTGTCATAGAGGCGCCAATCCGTGACCGGTGCGCCCGCGACGCCGGCGGCGAAGGTGCCGGGCGCCTGGCCGAGCAGCATCAGCGTCATGTAGCCGCCGTAGCTCCAGCCGAATACGCCGATTCGGGCCGGGTCCACGAACGGCTGGCGCTTGAGCCACTCGATGCCGGCGAGCTGGTCCTGCACTTCCACCTGGCCCAGGCGGCGATACAGCGCTTGCGTGAATTTCTGCCCGCGCCCGCCCGAGCCGCGGTTGTCGAGCGCGAACACGACGAAGCCGCGCTGCGCCAGCAGCTGGGCCGCCTGCCCGCCGCGGCGGTCGCCCCAGCGGCGCATCACGGTCTGCACCGTCGGCCCGCCGTACACGATCAGCACCGCCGGGTAGCGCCGGGCGGGATCGAAGCCCGCCGGTCTCGTCATCTGCCACCAGAGCTCGGTGCCGTCCGCCGCGGGAAGCCGGCCGTACTCCGGCCAGGAATGGCGGTCGAGATAGGGCGCGTAGGGATGCACGGCGTCCAGCCGGTTCTCCACGAGCCAGGCCGACCGGCGCCCGGACGCATCGCGCAGCGAGAGCTGCGGCGGCTGCCGCGGCGAGCTGTGCTGAACGAGCATGCGCCGGGCATCCGCGGACATCGTCACGTCGTGCCAGCCTTCGTCCGTCGTGATCGCGACCGGCTCGCGCGCCGCGCCGGCGTCGAGATCGGCGGCATAGAGCTGGCGCTCGATCGGCGATTTCCTCGTCGCCATGAAGTACACGCGGCCGCGGCGCTCGTCGATGCCGCGCACCGCGGGCTGCTGCCACTCGCCGAGCACCTCCCAGTCGCCGGCCGTGACCGCGCCCCGGAACGAGCCGTCGTAGCCGTAGCGATAGAGGTGCTGATGCCCGCTGCGCTCGGATGCCCACAGGATCTCGCGTCGCTGCGGCAGGAAGTGCAGGTCGTCGTGCAGCCCGACCCAGGTATCGCTGGCTTCGGTCAGGATGAGCGTCGGCGCGGCGCCCCCCGTGACCGGATAGGAGACGAGGTCGAGCCGCTTCTGGTCGCGCGATTGGCGCTGCACGAGCAGACGGTCGCCGGAGGGCAACCAATGGACGCGCGCGAGGTAATGATCCGCAGCGCCGAGGTCGGCCCACGCGAGCTCGCCGCTGTCGAGGGCGAGGATCGCGAGGCGCACCTCGGCATTCGCCGCGCCGGTCGCGGGGTAGTGCTGGCGGAACACGCGGATGCCCGCGGCGCCGATCTCGAAGCGCTCGAGCAGCGCCACTGGCGCCTCGTCCACGCGCGCGTAGGCGATGTGGCGCTCGTCGGGCGACCACCAGTAGCCGGTGTCGCGGTTCATCTCCTCCTGTGCGATGAATTCCGCCATCCCGTGGCTCACGGTCCCGCCGCCGCCCGTCGTGAGGCGCCGTTCGCGACCGGTCGCGATCTCGACCAGGTACAGGTCCTGCTCGCGTACGAAGCTGACGTAGCGGCCGCGCGGCGAGTAGCGCGGGTCGGTTTCGAAGGCTTCGGTCGCGGTCAGGCGGCGCACGGCCTGAGCCGCGGGCTTCGCCAGGTCGTAGTGGTAAAGGTCGCCGCCCAACGGGAACAGCAGGGCGCGGGAATCCGGCGACCACTGGTACTCGACGATGCCGCGCAGCGCCGCGATGCGCTGGCGCTCGCGCCTGGCCTCCTCCTCGGGTGAAAGCGCGCCTTCCTCCGGGACCAGCGCGCGCGAATCCACCATCACGCGGTGCCGGCCGGCGGCGATGTCATAGGCCCAGAGATCGTAGTCGGTCGGCGCATCGTCGCGGCCGCGCAGGTAGCTGACGAACCGGCCGTCCGGCGAGAAACGCGCGAGGCGCAGCGAGGGACCGGCGAGGTCCGGTGCCTCGAACAGCCGCTCGACCGTGAGCTCGGCCGCGAACGCCGGCGTCAGGGCGAGGCTCGCCGCGAGGCCGGTCACGAATGAACGCATCGTCACCCCGTCCTGCCGCAAGGCGGTGAAGGGCGGGCGCCGCTCTTTGCTAGACTTCGGGCCCGGTCCACAACGGAGTGTAAGCACGGTGTCCCGCCATGTCATTTCCCGAATCGCCACGACGCTCGCGGCCTGCGTCGGCATGAGCGCGCACGGCGATACGAGCGCACCGGCAGCCGGCCTGCCATATCCCGCGACCACCCGCGGTCCGGTTACCGACGTCTATCACGGCAGCGCGGTCGCCGATCCCTACCGCTGGATGGAAGCGCCCTCCGACGAGCTCGGGCGCTGGGTGGCGGCTCAGAACCAGGTGGCGCAGCCGCTGCTCGAGGCCATCCCGGCGCGCGAGGCGATCCGCAAGCGGCTCACCGAGCTCTGGGATTACGAGCAGTACGGCTATTCCTGGCTCGACGACAAGTCGCGCATGCCCGTGAAGAAGGGGGGACGGTACTTCTTCGTGGAAAAGAGCGGGAAGCAGAACCAGGGCATCCTCTACTGGGCGGAGTCCCTAGCCGCCACACCGCGCGTGCTGGTGGACCCGAATGCGCTCTCGGCGGACGCCACCGCGTCGCTCGCGGACTATTCGATCAGCCCCGACGGCCGCTACGTCGCCTATTCCGTCTCGGACGGCGGCACCGACTGGGACACCTGGCACGTGCGCGAGGTCGTCACCGGCCGCGAGCTGCCGGACTTCATCGGCGACACCAAGTTCACGGGCGTGTCCTGGCTGCCGGATGCCAGCGCGTTCTACTACTCGCGCTACCCGAAGGGTGCCGACGGCAAGGGCGACGACCACAAGCAGGTGAGCGTGTACCGGCACCGGCTCGGCACCGCGCAGGCCGACGACGCGCAGGTGTACTCGATCACCGACAACGAGCGCCACAATCCCTACGGGATCGTGACCGACGACGGCCGCTGGCTGGTACTGATCATCGCCTACGGCTTCGACAGCAATGCCGTGCACCTCAAGGACCTGTCGCGGCCCGACGCCCCGGTCGTGCGACTGCTCGACAAGTGGGACGGTATCTACGACTTCCTGGGTGCGATGGACGGCCGGCTCTACTTCCGCACCACGCAGGGTGCCGCGCGCGGGCGCGTGATCGCGGTGGAGCCGGAGTCGGGGCAAGCGGCGGAAGTGGTGCGCGAGTCGGAGACGACCCTGCACCAGGCAAGCCTCGCCGGCGGGCAGGTGATCGCGAATTACCTCGAGGACGCGCGTTCGCGCGTCGTCATTTACCGCAAGGACGGCGGCCGGCGCGGCGACCTGCGCCTGCCGGGCAATGGCACCGTGATCGGCTTCCCCGACGCGCCGAAGGAGTCCGAGACCTTTTTCGCCTACACCGACTACCTCACGCCGCTCGCGCTGTACCGCTACGACATCGCGGCGGACGCGGTGACGCCCTGGCGCAAGCCGACCGTCAGCTTCGACTCCTCGACCTATGTGACCGAGCAGGTGTTCTACGCGAGCAAGGACGGTACGCGCGTGCCGATGTTCATCACGCGCCGCAGGGACGCCAGGCGTGACGGCACGAGCGCGACGCTGCTCTACGGCTACGGCGGCTTCGACATCTCGCTGACGCCGAGTTACAGCCCGGCGGTCGCCGCCTGGCTGGAGCAGGGCGGTGTCTACGCGGTCGCGAACCTGCGCGGCGGCGGGGAGTACGGCGCCCAGTGGCACGAGGCTGGCACCAAGACCCGGAAGCAGAACGTATTCGACGACTTCATCGCTGCGGCCGAGTGGCTGATCGCGGAGAAAGTCACGCAGCCGTCGAAGCTCGCGATCCAGGGCCGCAGCAATGGCGGCCTGCTGGTGGGCGCGGTGATGGCACAGCGGCCCGAGCTCTTCGGTGCCACGCTGCCCGGCGTCGGCGTCATGGACATGCTCCGCTACCACACCGCGAGTGCCAATGCCTATGCCTGGTCATCCGACTATGGCACGGTCGAGGACCCGGACCAGTTCCGTGTGCTCGCCGCTTATTCGCCCGTGCACAACCTGAAGTCTGGGCGCTGCTATCCACCGACGCTGGTGACGACTGCCGACCACGACGACCGCGTGGTCCCCTGGCACAGCTTCAAGTTCGCGGCCGCGTTGCAGCATGCGCAGGGCTGCGCCAACCCGGTGATCATCCGCATCGAGACCCGTGCCGGCCACGGGGCGGGCAAGCCGACCTGGATGCAGGTCGAGGACTGGGCCAACCAGTGGGCCTTCCTGGTGAAGCACCTGGGAATGTAGGACGAAAAGGGGACGCAACCCTTTTTTGAGTTTCGCCCGCTACACGCAGGTTGCGCAGCGTGTGCCTAGGGGTCGCTGCCGGCAGACTGCCCGAATGCCGAGGATTGCCCGATTCGTCCGGCCTGGCATTCCATTCCACGTTACTCAGCGCGGGAATCGGCGCTGCGCAGTTTTCACGAGCGACGTCGACCGAAAGGCGTATCTCGGCTGGCTGGGTGAATACGCCGCATTGCACGGACTCGAGGTGCTCGCCTATAGCCTGATGTCGAATCACGTTCACTTGGTCGTGGTGCCTGAAACGGCAAACTCGCTCGAACGCGTAATGCGGCCGCTGCACATGCGCCATGCGCAGCGCATCAATCGACTGCGATCCTGGAGTGGTCATCTCTGGCAAGGGCGGTATTTTGCGGCCGCCCTCGACGACGAATATCTCTGGGCCGCAATCCGCTATGTGGAACTGAATCCGGTTACTGCGGGTATCGTCAACCGTGCTGAGGCTTATCGCTGGTCCAGCGCGGCAGGCCATTGCTGCAGTCGGGACGATCACGTGCTGACTCGCAAGTCGTATTGGACTCGGTTGCTGCATGGCGTGGGGGACTGGTCAGCCTGGCTTGCGCAAGGCGAAAAACCCGAGCAGCGGGCTCTCATCGAACGCAATACGAACAAGGGCCTGCCCTGCGGTTCGCGTGAGTTCATTGCCGGGCTCTGCGAGACATCAGGCCGGGAGCTGGAGTACCGGCCCCGCGGGCGGCCGCCAAAACCTGCAGCCTAGGCAAAATCGGAGCGGAAAAGGGTTGCGTCCCCTTTTAGTGCTCCTTCAGTGCTTCGGCTCGGCCTCGGGGATTTCCGCCGTCTCGCCCGGGATGGCGTGGCTCTCTTGTAACCAGCCACCGAGGTCGATGAGCTTGCAGCGCTCGCTGCAGAACGGCCGGAATGGATTGCCGTGCCATTCCCGGCGGCGGCCGCAATGCGGGCAGGGGACTTCGTGGGCCATCCGGCTCAGTGGCAGATCGCGAGCACGAAAGTGACGTCGTCGGTCGCCTGCACCGGGCGGCTGTGCACGCTGTTCCAGCGCAGGAAGCGCAGCGAGCAGCGGTGGTGGCTGCCGCTGACCTCCGGGTAGAGCTTCGACGCGCCGGGCAGCGTGATGCGCAGCAGCTGCGCCGGGCGCTCGCGCTCGAAAGTGATCTGGAACACGCCGCCGGGCGCATTCTCCTCGCGCGGGCGCGCGTTCTCGCGCGTGATCCACAGGAGCTCGCTGACCGACTCGCACAGCGGGCGGATGGTCGCGAGCCAGGCGGCGAGATCGGCCTCGCGCGCGTCCGGCTCCAGGTTGATCCAGTGATAGAAGTCGGGGAGGTCGAATTCGCAGGTGCCGCCGGGAATCGCGCTCCGGTGCTTGATGGCGTTCAGGAACTCGGACTCGCGCAGCTTCTGCAGGAAGTTGGCGCCGGCCGCGTTCAGCTCCTCGCGCCGGCGCATCAGGGCGGACAGCACGGCGCGCAGCCGCGCGCCGTCGACGCCGGGCCGGTTCTGGAAGTCGCGCATCGTCGCCATCTGGCGCTCGAGCTCCTTGAGCACATCGCCGCGCGCGTCGCCGCGCGAAGTGATCGCCAGGATCTCGAGCAGGCTGCCGACCGCGGACCGGCTCGACCAGGCGTTCGGCAGGCCGGCGTGGTAGGAGAGCTGCTGCCACAGGAACTCGAGGCGCATGAACCCGCGCATCCGCTCGTTGAGCGGCTGCTCGTAGACGATCGGCTCCGTCTCGACGCGGGGCTCCGGAGCGGGCTCGAACATGGGCCCATTCTGCTTCACCCCTTCCGGCGGCGACAACTCTTGGTGTGTGACGGCGGACACGCTGCGGACCCGAAGATCAGGCTTGCGCCGCGATTTCGCGGTAGCGGCGGTCCAGCTCGCCGACCCGGGCGGCGAGCGCCTCGGGCGTGCCGTCGTTGCTGAGCACGTCGTCCGCGGCCGCGAGCCGCGCTTCCCGCGAGGCCTGCGCCGCCAGCATCGCGAGCGCCGATTCTCGCGTCTCCCCGTCGCGCCGGACCAGCCGTTCGACCTGCTGCTCGGGCGGGCAGTCGACCACCAGCACGCGGTCGACCCTGGCGGCCAGGTTCTTCTCGACCAGCAGCGGAATCACCAGCAGCTGGTACGGCCCGCCGGCCGCGCGCGACTGCCGCTCGAGCTCGGCCAGGATCGCGGGGTGCAGGATCCGCTCGACCGTGCTTCGCGCCGCGGCATCCGCGAAGATGCGCCGTCGCAAGCCGGCGCGATCGAGCGCGCCATTGCGATCGAGGATGGCGGAGCCGAGCGCGCGCGCGAGCTCAGCGAGCGCGGGCCGGCCCGGCGCCACGATCTCGCGTGCGATCCGGTCGGTGTCAATGACTTCGGCGCCGCGGGCCGCGAACAATCCAGCGACGGTGGACTTGCCGCTCGCGACGCCGCCCGTGAGTCCCACGCGGTACACGCGGGCCTTCATCGCAGGCGCGCGGCGGCGAGCCATGCGTCCATGATCGGTGCGCCCCACATCATCGCGATCCACGACGCGCCCGCGAGGTACGGCCCGAACGGAATCGGCACGCCGCGGCCGAGGCGCTTCGCGACGATGAGCGTGATGCCCGTGACCGCACCGACCGCGGCGGCGAGCAGCAGCACGAGCGGCAGCATCTGCCATCCGAGCCAGGCGCCGGCGGCGGCAAACAGCTTGAAATCGCCGTATCCCATCCCTTCCTTGCCGGTCGCGAGCCGGAACAGCTGGAATACCGCCCACAGGAACAGATAACCGGCGGCCACGCCCAGGATGGCGTCACGCGGCGAAACCGGCGGTGCGGTTGCCGGCGCCCCGGCGTGCCACAGGCTCGCCACCAGGCCGAGCCAGAGGAGCGGCAGGGTGATCGCGTCCGGCAGCAGCTGCCGGTCGAGGTCGATGCCGGCGAGCGCGATCAGGCAGGCGGTGAAAGCCATGGCCAGCAGCGCCTGCCAGCCGAAACCGAAATGCCAGGCGACCGCGGCGAAGGCGGCGCCGGTCGCAAGCTCGACCAGCGGATAGCGCAGGGAAATCCGCGCGCCGCAGGCGGCGCAGCGGCCGCGCAGCAGGAGCCAGGACAGGACCGGGATGTTGTGCAGCGCCCGGATCGGCGCATGGCAGGCGGGGCAGCGCGAACGCGGCCTGACGAGATTGTATGCCTCGCCGGGGGCCGGGGCGGGCGTGCCC
>Ga0187892_10005267_pt1 | contig 20514 bp, 16 predicted proteins | sample MA1701073metaG_FD_139345 | JGI IMG/M metagenome (GOLD analysis project Ga0187892, IMG submission 139345) | Bio-ooze microbial communities from a basaltic lava cave in the Kipuka Kanohina Cave System on the Island of Hawaii, USA - MA170107-3 metaG ... | reverse complement strand
GACACCTTTTCCGGAAATGACGAGTGACACCTTTTTTCACCGCAGCGGCACGAGCCAGCCGACACGGTCGATGAGCGTCTCGGTGTAAACAAAGCCGGTCCCCACGCGCGCCATGCGGGTGACGCCGTTCCCGGGATAGCCGGTGGGCGGCCCCTCGCCGCTCAACACGGTCAGCCACGCCTGGAACTCGCCGAAGCGCTCGGGCCCCACCAGCCGCGCCTCCGTCGGCGGGCGCACCACATCGTCCACGGTGGCAGTGAAGGGCGTCGGAACCACGGCCGCCGGGATGGGCGCGGGGGTCATGGTCGTCACCGCCGGCACCGTGACCGGATCGATCGGATCGCCCGGCGCGAAGAATCCGATCTCGCTGGTTCCGACCGCGTTGTAGGCGATCCGCCCGTCCGGCTCGATGACGAGCTCCAGCGGTCCCGAGAGCGCGCCGAACCCCGGGTTGGCGGTCACGAGCGGAAGCGGCCAGAACCCGAGCAGGTTCCCCACCGGGTCCAGCCGCGCGAGCCGGTCCGACCGGCCGATCGCCGTCCAGGCGCGCCCCTGCGCGTCCACGGCGACGAACAACGGCTCCGTGTGGGCGAACCCGGGGATCGTCCACTCGTCCCAGCGGTCCATGCCCCCCGGAGCGGCCGGCTGGAGCCGCGCCAGCTTCCCGCTCGACCGCTCGGTCAGCCAGACCTCGATCTGGCTCGTGGACGGGTTGCGCCGCGGGAGAAGGCCGTGGGGTCCGGACATCGCGAGCGGCAGCGTGCGGAACGCGAGCGTCCCGGCCACCGGATCCCAGGTCGCCAGCCGGTCCGTATCGGCGAGCGTGACCCAGACGCGGCCGTCCTCGTCGGTCAGCACCTCGTGCGGTCCGCTCCCCATCGGGAGGTCCACGTTCAGCACCTCGCGCGTGATGGGGTCCAGCGAGCTGACCCGGTGGCTCCCGGTCAACTGGATCGACGTGAACCAGACCTTGCCGCGCGCCGCGTGGACGCCGTGGAGCCCCAGGTTCGCGTTCACCGCCGAGACCCGGTACTCGAGGAAGCGCCCCGTGGCGGGGTCGAGGTGCGCGACCTTGTTGCGTCCCGGGGTACCCACGCCGCTGTACGTGATCCACGGGCCCGCGCGCAGCGGGTCGGACTGCGTCGGATCGTAATCCACCTGGAACGGGCGATAGACGATCCCGGGCCCGGGGTCGAGGTCCCACTCCACGATCCGCGCCGCCGCGGTGGAGCGGGCCAGCGCCTCGACCGCGTCATCGGGGCCGGCGCGGAGGTCGGCGGCCAGGAGCCACGCGTCCCCGTGCGCGGCCAGCGCGGGGAGCGGAAGGAAGCCGGCGCCTCCGAGCGCCTGCGAGAGCTGCGTCTCCACCTCGCCCGAGCCGGTCACGCGCTGGAACACGAGCCGCCCGTCCTCGGGCCGGACCACGAGCCATTCGTCCTCCTCCAGGCCGGCGGCCGCGATCTGGTCCTCGTTCGCGCCGCTGCCCATGAGCGCCGGCCCGCCCAGCGCCACGTCGCGGATCAGCGCGCCGTCCTCGTCGAAGAGGCGGACGTGAACGCCCGCCTCGGGCCCGGCCGGGAGGCTGGCGGCGACCAGCCACCCCTCGCCGTCGGACGCGACCGCGGGGACGTCCGCGCCCGCCGGGAAGGCCGGCACCGCGGCGCCCGGGACGCCGTCCAGCGAGACGAAGATGCCGGAGAGTCCACCCTGCGCGTCGCGGTGCACGACGAAGAAGCGCTCCCCGTCGGTGGCCGCGGCCAGCTCCACGCCGTCACCGCCGGGCGGCAGGCCCGAGACGTCGGTGGTCACCGTGAAGCGGGGGACCACCACGGTGCCATCGAGCGCCAGCACGACGGCCTCGACCGACTGGCCGGCGTGGTGCCAGGCGACCAGCGCCCGCGCGTCAGTGGAGGCCATCGCGACCGAGCCCTGGGCGGCGGCGTCGTTGGTCAGGTTGGCGGGCGCCTCGGCGACTCCGTCCCCGCGGAGGCGGATCGCGAGCACGTCGCCGCCCGCGGCGACTGCGACCAGGAAGCCCTTCTCCACGGCGCGCGCGCGCGGCCCGCCGAACGGCGCGGCGAGCCCGGCGGCAACGGGGAACGTCCGGAGCGGCGGCGGCGTGCCCGTGCCCGCCACCGGACGCACGCCCCCCTCGCGGTCCAGGAACGCGCCCTGGAGCGACGTCCCCTCGATCCAGACCACTGCCCCGCCGTCCTCGCCCAGCGCCGCGTCGGAGCCGAGCGGGCCGGGGGTCGGAGCCGTGGCGAGGCGGGCGCTGACCACGCTGACGACCGCCGCGCGGAGCGCCACGCGGACCACCCTCGAGCCCGCACGGATCGTGAAGCGCGCGCGGCGGTCGCCGGTCGTGAGCGACGGGAGGAAGACGATCGGGATCGTCACCGAGCCGTGCGGAGAGATGATCTCGGGGACGAGGCCTCCGATCGTGAACTCCGCGGCGGCGTCGCCCGTGAAGCCGGGATCGGAGAGACGGACCGGCTCGCCGCGGCGGTTCCGGATGACGAGCGGGCGCTCGATGCCCGAGGAGCCGTCGCGGAGAGCGGGGAACGGGTCGCCCTGGAGCACGGTCCCGAAGTCGAGCGACGAGGGGACGTCCACGGGCGAGCCGTGGCCGCCGCCCCCGCTGTGGCAGGCGGCAAGGAGCGGCAGGAGGAGCAGCCGGAGGGCGGTGCGCGGGAACGACGACCTCATCGACCGCCGCCCCCCTCCGGGCGGCGCCGCGGCGCGTCGCCTCCCCCGGGACGGCGGGAGGGATCGTTCGCCGGCGCAGCGGGCGGCCACTCGAGCGTCAGCTCGACCTCCTGCCCTCCGCGGCTCACGATGAGCTTCTTCTTCGGCTCGCCCGTCCGGAGCGCGGCCCGCATCGCCTCCTGGTCGGCCACCTTCGCGCCGTCGACCTTGAGGATCACGTCGCCGGCCCTGAGGCCGCCGCGCGCGGCGACGGTGTCCTCCGTCACCTCGACCACCTTCAGCTCCTCGAGCTGCGCGCCCAGGCGCCGGCGCGCCCCCCGGGCGGCCACGAGGTTGTCGCGCGGGAGCAGCTGATCGAGGTTGGCGATTCCATAGGCGCCGAGCGCGATCACCATCGCGGAGTGGCGCTGGTACTCGGGGATGGCCGCGTCGTAGGTGTCGAACTGCGTGTGGTGGTGCCGGTTGTAGTTCGACCTCCCCTTCTGCATCCAGAAGAACCCGGGAACGCCGACGCGGAGGAACGAGTCATGGTCGCTCCCGATGCCCGGCGGCAGGCCGGCGACCTTGCGGATCTCGAAGGGCATCCCGGGGTCGAGCGCCTGGACCGGAGCGAAGACCCGCTCGAAGTCGGCCATCATCTTCTCGGTGGCCTGGATGCCCGAGAGGTAGTTGGTGCCGCCGTCGTCCACGAGGACGGCCGAGATCCGGTTCATGAGGTCGGGGTTCGCCCTGACCCAGGCCGCCGACCCCTGGAGCCCCTGCTCCTCGCCGCTCCAGAACATGAACCGGATCGTGCGGCGCGGCTTCGCGCCCGCCTTCACCAGCAGTCGCGCCGCTTCGAGCGTCGCCGCACAGCCGGTCCCGTTGTCGACCGCGCCCGAGGCGCCGTCCCAGGAATCGATGTGGCCGCCGACGATCACGAACTCGTCCGGGCGGTCCGACCCCTTGAGGTCGGCGATCACGTTGTAGAGGGGCACCGGCCCCTTCTTGAACCAGTTGCGCACGTCGAACTCGAGCTCGACCGCCTCGCCCTTCTCCAGCCGCGCGACGATCTCGTCGTACTGCTTCTTCAAGAGGTTGATGGAGGGGATCGTGGGGAGCTGGTCCCAGGAGCGGGGGGGCCGGCCGCTGGTGTGGATCAGCTCGCCGGAGGAGGGGCTGATCCTCCCGAGGATGCCCGCCTGCTGGAAGGCCTCGTCGAGCTTCTGGCGGAAGACCACCTCGGGTCGCGGCTGGGCTGCGCCCGCGTCCCCTCGCTCGCCCTGGCCGCCGCCGGCGGCGCCGCCGCCGCCCCCGCCTGCACCGCGACCGGGGCCGCCCGCTGGACGGCCGCCGCCCCGCCCGCCCGCGCCGCGCGGGATCAGGACCCATGCGCCCGCGAGACGCGGGCGCATGGCTTCCAGCTCGGCCTCGTTCTTGGGCCCGAGGAGGGCCGGGCCGCGCTGGACGCCGCGGGTGCCGGCGGTCCAGGCGCCGGTCCCGAACTGGAGGGGTTGCTCGACCGGCTTCACCATGCGGCCGAACCAGGGGCCCCGGTTGAAGCCGACCTGGTACTCGCCCCACTTTTCGAGCCGCGACTCCGCGAGCCCGAAGGCGGCGAAAGCGTCCCGCGTCCATTCCGAGGCATTCTGGAGGTTGTCGGACCCGGTGAGGCGGGGCCCGAACCGGTTGCAGAGCACGTCAAGGTGCTCCATCACGCGGTTCTCGCCGCGCCCCAGCGCCACGACCTGCTGGAGGACGTCGTCCCGCTCGGCGCGGGAGACCGGGACGAGGACGAGAAGGGCGGGGAGCGAGAACCGCAGTCGTTTCATGGATGACGCCTCCGTGCCGTGGTCGGGATTCAGGCCCCCTGGGAGGCAGAGTGTGCGGTCCGGGGGTTCGCGGAGTCAATACACCGCGGTGATCCGCACGGCCTCGGTGGCGCGGAGGCAGCCGTCGGGGTCGATGAGGAGGCCCTGCGCGCAGACCTCCGCGCCAGCCAGCGCAGGGTCCGCTGGGATCGGGAGCGGGACCACCCCGCCGGTCGCGGGGAGGATCACGGACGGGCTCACGAGCAGCGTCCCGCCGGCGCACGCTCCGCGCGGCGCCGGAAGCCAGGCCCCTGGGACCGCGGCGCCGAGCAGGAGACAGGCGGCGCCTCCCCGCCGCGGCGCGGGGAGCCCGAGCGCGAAGAGACGGTTGCCCAGGACCGGCATCCCCAGGCTGCGAAGCCTGCCCGCCCCCGTGGACCAGCACGCGCCCCGTCCGCCCGTCCACGACCCCGGCGTGCCCGGAGCGCGCGCGCGGCGCCGCCGCGGGCCGCGCCAGGGTCCAGCGTCGGCCGTCCCATTCCCACGTTTCGGCGAGCGCCGCCTCCGGACCCCCGGCGCCCCCGAACAGCACGAGCCGCGCGCGGCCCGGATCGGCGACGAGCGTCGCGCCGTAGCGCGGAGGAGGCACCGGATCGGCGGCGACCGGCGTCCACGCGGCGCTGCCCCACTCCCAGAGGTCCGAGAGCGCCACGCTGCCGCTCCAGCCCCCGAAGAGGAGCGCGCGGCCGCGAACGGCATCGAAGGCGAAGATCGCGCGCGAGCGGGCGGGAGGAGCGACCCGCGACTCCCTCCGGTGCCAGCGCGCGCCGTCCCATTCCCACGTGTCGCCGAGCGTCCCCTGATCCGAGCCGATGCCCCCGAAGAGGACGAGGCATCAGCGCAGCGGATCCGCAGCCAGAGCCGCATGGCTCCGGGCCGGAGGCGCGGTCCCGGGGGCGACGAGCGGCTTCCACCCCTCCTCGTCCCAGCGCCACAGGTCGGAGAACGTCGTCTGGTAGGACTGCCCGCCGAAGAGCGTCACGTGACCCTGCCGGCCGTCCCAGACCAGCGACGCGCCGAAGCGGGCGGCCGGCGCGGGGCGGGGAGGGAGCCATCGGTACTGGGCGTCCGCGGAGAGCGCCAGCGCGGCGAGCACGAACGGAGCCCTGGGCATGCGCCCTTCAGCCGCAAAGCCGGTGCCACGGTCCGCGGCGCTCCGGGGCCGGGCCCGCGCGCCACTTGCGTCGTTCTCATCCTGATCCGGCCGCCGCGTCGTGCGCGACCGCACGCAGGAAGAGCACGGGAGTGACGGGCTCGACGGTGGGGGGTATCTTGGCCCGCGTCCTGGCGGCAAACCGGAGAAACAGCATGGCGGCCCGTCTCTCGCTCGCGTTCCTCGTGCTCGCGTCCGTCCTCCCCGGATGCAGGAAGAAGGCGCCCGCGCCCGCCCCGGCGCGGCCCGACCCCGTCGTGAAGCCCGATCCCGCGCCGGCGCCCGCGCCCGCGGCGAAACCTGAGACTCCGGAGGAGAGCTTCACGAAGCTCTGGCACGAGGCCCGCGAAGCCGGGACCGCCGCGAAGTGGCTCGAGCTCGGGGAGTGGTGCGAGAGGAACGCGTTCCCCAACCGGGCCAGGGCCTGCTTCGAGAAGGGTCTCGAGCTGGACCGGGACCATGAGAAGCTCCACGCGAAGCTCGGCCACCAGCTCTACACGGGGAAGACCGAGAAGTGGGTGAAGAAGAAGTGGCTGACCCCGAAGGAGGCCGCCCAGGCCGCGGAGGACGACGCGCCGCCGCCCACCCCGAACGACCCGCGGCTGGGCGACGCCTTCGAGCTCTACGACGAGGTCCGCCAGCGCCCGGGCATCCGGAGCTTCGAGTTCGTCTGGTCGCTCCAGGGTCCCTACGTGCTCCTGATCCAGAAGTCGGACAAGGGGGACGAGATGGACCAGTGGTACCAGCGCTCGCGCGGCGCCATGCTGAACGCGCTCTACGAGTTCTTCTCGAAGGAGTTCGCGGAGCCCGCCGGCTTCAAGCGCCTCGAGAAGCTCCCCGGCCGCCCCGTGCTGCTCCCGGTGGTCACGTTCCTGTCGCGCGCGCAGTTCGACAAGTACCACGACCGGATCAAGGAGGGCCTCGAGGAGCACGTGCGCGCGTACTACGATCCCTCGAAGAAGGTCATCATCTCCTACGAGGAAGAGGGGGGCGGGAGCTTCCGCGGGCGCGCCAACGACAACCTGAACACGCTCTTCCACGAGGGGGTCCACCAGCTCGTGGACGCCTACACCAAGGGGGACGACCGCTGCCAGGCGCACTGGTTCCAGGAAGGGTTCGCGGAGTTCATCGGCGCCGTCGAGCGGATCCCGAACGACCAGACGAAGATCGACGAGTTCCGGTTCATGCAGCACAACCCCTTCCGGGCGCGGGACCTCAAGTCGGGGGACGTGCGCTGGTACTTCAAGCTGGAGGAGCTCTTGAAGCTCCGGAACAAGCTGGAGCTGTACGCGGCCGCGTTCCGCAAGGTGGGGGCCGAGCAGGCGGAGAGCACCGGCGCGGTCGTTTCGATCTTCTATGCGCAGGCGTGGGCCTTCGTCCACTTCCTCTGGTACGGAGCGGACGGGAAGCGCCGGGCCCGGTTCCGCGAGTACGCGAAAGAGGAGCTGAACGGCAAGAGCGGTCTCGCGGTCTTCAAGAGGGTCTTCGGCGACCCCGACCTCGTGGCCCTCGGCGAGGAATGGGAGGCCTGGTGCCGCGACCTCGCGAGCAGATGAAGAGGTCGAAAGTTGAGAGTTCAAAGTTGAAAGCCGGAAGGGGCGCCCGGGACTCCGCATCCGGCTTCTTCTGTCCGACTTTCAACTTTCAGCTTTCAACTTTGAACCCTTTCCTGATCGGGAGGCACTCGATGCGACGTCTCATCTTCGTCCCTCTCCTGCTCCTCGCCGCGCCCCTCCTGGCCGACGAGGGGATGTGGACCTTCGACAACCCGCCGCTCACGCAGCTCAAGGAGAAGTACGGCTTCACTCCGACCAGGGAGTGGCTCGAGCACGTGCGGCTCTCGTCGGTCCGCTTCAATGACGGCGGCTCAGGCTCGTTCGTCTCCCCGGACGGCCTCGTGCTCACGAATCACCACGTGGGCTTCGGGCAGCTTCAGAAGATGAGCACCGCCGAGAAGGACTACGTGAAGAACGGCTTCATCGCCCGGTCGCGCGCCGAGGAGATCCAGTGCGCCGATCTGGAGCTGAACGTGCTGGTCTCGGTCGAGGACGTGACCGCGCGCGTGCAGGGCGCGATCAAGGCGGGCGCCTCCGAGAAGGACGCCAACGACCAGCGCAAGGAGGCGATGGCCGCGATCGAGAAGACGTCCACCGAGAAGACGGGTTTCCGGAGCGACGTCGTCTCGCTCTACGAGGGCGGCGAGTACTGGCTGCACCGCTACAAGAAGTACACGGACGTCCGGCTCGTGGCCGCGCCGGAGCAGCAGGCCGCCTTCTTCGGCGGCGACCCGGACAACTTCACCTATCCCCGCTTCGACCTCGACTTCGCGATCTTCCGCGCCTGGGAGGACGGAAAGCCGGTGAAGGTCGGGCACTGGCTCCGCTGGAGCGAGGCGGGCGCGAAGGACGGCGAGCTGGTCTTCGTGTCGGGGCATCCGGGCTCGACCGACCGCCTCCAGACGCTGGCCCAGTTCCGCTTCACCCGCGACGTCGTGAACCCGTTCCGGCTCAAGATCTACAAGCAGCGGCTCAAGGCGCTCGCGGACTACACGGCGCGGGGACCGGAGGAGGCGCGCCGGGCGAAGAGCATGGTCTTCAGCCTCGAGAACGCGCAGAAGGCGGTCTCGGGCGAGCAGGACGGACTCCTCCTCCCCGGCCTGATGGAGAAGAAGAAGTCCGACGAGGAGGCCTTCCGGGGGAAGGTCGCCCAGGACCCGTCCCAGCAGGAGCTCCACGGCGGTGCCTGGGCCCAGATCGAGAAGACCATCGAGAAGCAGAAGAGCTTTTTCGCCCGGGCGGGGTTCTCCACCTGGCGCGGCTCGCGGCTCCTCTCGATCGCGGGCCAGATCGTGCAGATGGTCGAGGAGGTCAAGAAGCCCAACGGAGCGAGGCTCCGCGAGTTCCGGGACTCGAACCTCGAGTCGCTCAAGTTCTCGCTGTTCTCGAAAGCGCCGATCTACGCGGACATGGAGGAGGTCACGCTCGCCGACGCCTGGGCGGGCGCGCTCGAGGCGCTGGGCCCGGACGATCCCTTCATGAAGGCCGTGCTCGAGGGCCGGACGCCGGTGGAGGCCGCGAAGGCCGTCGTCTCCGGGACGAAGCTCCACGATCCCGGGCTGCGCAGGAAGCTCGTGGAGGGCGGACCGGAGGCGGTGCGCGCGTCGGACGACCCGATGATCGTGCTGGCCCGCCGGGCCGACCCGATCGTGCGCGAGCTGCGCAAGCGGACCGAGGACGAGATCGAGAGCGCGCTCACGACGGCCAGCGAGCAGATCGCCAAGGCTCGCTTCCAGGCCTACGGCCAGAGCGTGAACCCGGACGCGACGTTCACGCTCCGCCTCTCCTACGGCGTGGTGAAGGGCTACGAGCTGGGGAGCACGCTGGTGCCCTACAAGACCACCTTCCACGGGCTCTACGAGCGGAACGCGGCCTTCGACAACCAGCCGCCGTTCGACCTGCCGGCGCGCTGGCTCGAGCGGAAGATGGGGCTGGAGCTCTCTACGCCCTACAACTTCATCTGCACCACCGACATCATCGGAGGCAACTCCGGCAGCCCGGTGATCAACCGGAACGCGGAGCTGGTCGGGCTGATCTTCGACGGCAACCTCGAGAGCCTGCCCAACCGCTTCCTCTACACCGAGGACAAGGCGCGCGCGGTCGCGGTCCACTCCTCGGCGATCCTGGAATCGCTCCGCCGGATGTACGACATCCCGCAGCTCGCCGACGAGCTGTCGGGCAAGGTCGCGAGGTGAAGCCAGAAGGGGTCAGGATCCCGCGGCGGGTCCTGACCCCTTCTTCGAAGCCGGACGCCACGCAAGGAGGGACCGGATGATCCAGCCCGCCGCCCTGCTCCTGACGCTCGCGCTGGCCCAGAGCGCGCCGCCCGACTACGAGGTGTTCTGGGTGGCAGTCGAGGCGGGCCGCAAGTTCGAGGAGCACCCGATCGCCGACCTGGCCAAGGTGCTCCCGCCCGATGTCTGCGGGGCGCTCGACCGGAACCCGTACTTCAAGCCCGATCCCGCGAAGAAGGTGCGCGCGCGCCCGACCTCGAAGAAGGAGGGCTTCCAGGTCTGGTTCGACGACTCCCACTCCGTGTTCCTGCTCGTGGGCGCGCGTCCGACGAACCGGACCGTGGACATCTTCAAGCTGGGCGCGAAGGCGGTCGAGACCATCAAGAAGTTCGACGAGGACCTGGGGACCGCGTTCGGCGACCGGAAGCCCCGGCCGGGCGAGTCGTGGCGGGCCAAGCTCTTCGTCCAGCTCGACGGCCGGCGGCAAGAAGGGATGGTGGACGCGCTCTACGAGGCGGGCGAGCTCGACATCGTGCAGCTCAAGGCGATGAAGGAGAGCACGTCCTACTACGACGTGCTGCGCGGGAACGTCTTCGTGGCGCCGGGCCTCGAGGAGTCGCGGATGGACCACGAGGTGATCCACATGCTGGCGCACCTCGTGAGCTACGAGATGGCGGGCACGCTCCCCTACTGGATCCAGGAGGCGATCGCCTGGGACCTCGAGATGCGGGTGCTCGGCTACGTGCGCTCCTACTGCCGGCGCGCCGGCTTCGTGGCGTCGCGCGGGCAGGGGTGGGAGCGGGCCTCGATCTCGTCGGTCCCGATCGCGAAGTTCCTCGAGATGGCGGTGGACCCCACGGACAAGGAGATCATCGGCATGCTCCGCCTGGTGCGGAAGCTGATGGAGAACCGGCCGGCCTTCCTGAAGTTCCTGAAGGGGTTCCAGCAGGTGGGGCTGGTCCCGCTGAAGGTCGAGGTCGGGCTCAACCCGGCGGGGATGCTGACGCTGACCGAGATCCCCGAGAGCCCGCCCTACCGCATGAGCGTGCAGAAGCTCCTCCTCCTTCAGAACTACGGGAGTCTCCCGGCGGACGGACCGGTGAAGCCCGACGAACTCCTGGGCGAGGTGCGCCTCTACTCCGAGGGCCGCTGGCTCCAGCTCTTCCAGCAGGCGGTGAACGGCAGTCCGCAGAAGGACGCGATCGTGAAGACCGGGAAGCTCTTGAAGGCTCCGGGTTCGGACCGGCTGCTCCCGATCGCGGAGCTCCTGGCGATCCAGCCGAAGCCTCCCGAGCTGGAGAAGGACCTGGCGGTGCTGGCCGCGCCCTTCGACGCCTGGTCCAAGGCGATGGAGAAGACGCTGCTCCGGAGGGAGAAGTAGGAAAAGGGGTCAGGACTCTTGGATTCTCTTCCGCCGCGGAAAAGGTGCCTGACCCCTTTTCCCAGCGCGATCGGTTCCTCGAGCCGCGGCGACAGCGCGAGGTCCTCCCATGCGCCGCGGTCGCCAGTCGAGTCGCCGGCCGGGCCGGGAAGCGCGGCGAAGCGGAGGCGGAGCGGCGCGGTCCCGAACGCGGCGAGGTCCACCTCGGCCGCGATCCAGCGCCGGTCCTGCCCGGGATCGAGATGGCGCCGGAAGACCTCGGTGAACCGCGTGGCCGGACGGGCCCGCACCTCGAACCACACTCCGTCGCCGCCCCCGGCCGTCCACGCGACCGGGTCGAGCGCGATCTCCGCGCGGAAGGGGATCGAGCGCGAGGAGCTGGCGGAAGTCCGCCGAGTGCATCGGGTCGGACACAGCCGCGTCCTCCAGCCCGTACGCGATCAGTGCGTTGGGGAGCACGCCGGTGAACGAGGCGCCCTCGCCGTAGGGAGGCCCGAGCACGCGGAACGGGCCGCCCGCCGGGGACGCGGCCTCGTCCTCGCGTATGGCCCGGGTCCACTCGCGTTCGGGAAAGACGCCCGCCGGCGCGACCGTGCCCCGGTATCCGTGCATCGTGAACAGGAGCTCGAGGGCCGCGAGCGTCAGGGCAGCGGGCGCGAGACCGTAGCGCCGGGCCAGCAGGGCGACCACGAGGAGCGCGGTCGCGATCGCGAACGGCAGGGCGGCCTGGACCGCCGTCGCGCTGGCGAGCGCGAGAGGCGCCAGCGCCACCCCAGGCGGCGCCGGTCGCGAGCACCGGCACGAGCCAGGCCCGGCCCTCGAGGCGCCGCGCGTCTGAGAGCCCGATCCCGGCGAGGGGCCGCGAGCAGGTGCACGAGGCCCCAGACGGCGAGCAGCGCGCCGGCGCGGCGCGTCGCGGGCGCCGCCAGCGCCGCGGTCGCGAGCAGGAGCGGGACCGCGCCCGTGAAAAGGGTGCGGGTCAGGATCAGGTTCAGCGGTCCGTGGTATGCGTCGGGCCCGCCGAAGAGCCGCGGGCAGAGGAAGGCCGGCCAGGAGGAGGCGGGGAAGCACGCGCCGAGCGCCAGCGGCTCCTGCGCGAAGACCTGGAAGCGGTCGGTCCGCAGCAGGTACTCGATCGAGGGAAGCAGGACCGGCGCGGTGAGGAGGAGCGCGGTGGCGCCCGCGCCCGCCCAGAGGAGCAGCGCGCGGACCCAGGCTCCTGCCGCGAGGCCGGCGCCCGACGAGTTGGGCCAGTCGAGCATGGTCGCCACGTAGCCTCCGGCCCGTAGGCGATCGCGGTCAGGATCGCGCCGGCGCGGCCCGCGCCCAGCCGGAGGGCGAGCCCGCGGCGAGCGCGCCCGCGGCGAGCGAGCGGAGGAGGAGCTGCACGGTCCTGGCCCAGGGCGCGGGGAGCAGGAACCAGGGGAGCGAGAACGGGTCGAAGGGCGCCGACTGGAAGTTCGCGAGCAGGGGGACCCCGAGTCCGTTGTAGCGGTTCCAGAGCGGGACCTCACCGCAGCGGAGCTGCTCGGTGGCGAGGAGGCGCCACGGATAGAAGGCGAGGAGGCGGTTGACCGGACCGGTCCAACCCTCGGGCTGGACCCCCAGCCAGCCCGCGAGCCCCCACGTGATGTCGGCGGGGAGCGGGACCTCGCCGCTGAGCAGGCCGGGGTGCGCGACGAGGAAGGCGAGCGCAAGCAGGCCGGCGGTTGCGAGAAGAAAAGGGGCGCGGGGTGGGGCAGCCATTGGCGGGGCCGACAGGTTAGCGGGTGGAAGACGGCTGGAAGCCCGAAGGTTGAAGTCGGAGCGGAAAGAGGCGGGATCGGCGTCGCTATAATCCCGCTCGTGAAGGACGGCGTCCCGCGCGACCTTGCGTACTACCGAGGGGAAGCCTCTCGGTCCCGGGACCTGACGGATCGGGAGCGGGTCGAGCAGATGCAGGAGCTCTACAACCTCTACCTGATGTTCCAGCGCTCCAAGCCGGCGGGGAGGGTCGCTGCGGAGGAACGGGCCGACCGACTCCTCAACGCCTGGCGGCTCAATCCGCGCTACCGGGCCCTGCTCCTGGGGGCCGAGCGGATTCCGGGGACGCGTGGCGACCAAGAGCCTCGTTGACCTCGTCGCCTGGCTCGAGGATCTGTTCGAGCGCCACGGTGTCCGGCGGTCCTACGGGGGAGCGATCGCGAGGAACTTCTACGCGATTCCCCGACTGACTCGGGATATCGATGTCCTGGTCCTGGCCTCCCAGCTCCAGGTCCCGCCGCTCGTCGAGGAACTCCGGACGGCCGGTGCTTCCGCTCTCCGCGTCGAAAGCGGGGGCGACGAGGTTCCCGTTCCCCTCGACCTTCGGGCCTTCCTGGACGAGCTGAAGTCCGGCGCGCGCATGACCCGCGTCCTCTGCTTCGGAGTGCGCCTGGAGCTCTTCGCGCCCTGGCACCCGTTCGACCACGAGGTCCTGCGCCGCGCCCTGGAGAAGGACTTCGGGCCACGCAGGATCCGGATCCACTCCCCCGAGGACCTCATCGTCTACAAGACGGCCTTCGGCCGGCCGAAGGACTTCGAGGACATCAAGGCCATGCTGGCGGCGAACGCGGGGATCCTGGGTCTCGCCCGGATCCGGGAAGGGGCCGCCCAATTGCTGGACGACACCGGTGTCTCCTCCCTCGAAGGCCTGATCCGGGACTACTACCGGCAGGGGACGGAAGGCCGGGCGTAGGGGGCGTTCCAGCCCCCCGGCTATTCGTGCCGGAGCGCCTCGATCGGGTCCATGCGGGAGGCGTTCCACGCCGGGTAGAGGCCGAAGAGGACGCCGACGGCGGCGCTGATCCCGAAGGCGAGCCCGAGGGAGAACGGCGTGACCGCCGTGCGCATGCCGGCGAAGCGGGTCACGAGCAGCGGGATCGCCACCCCCACCGCGATCCCGAGCACTCCGCCCGAGAGCGAGAGCGTCACGGTCTCGAGCAGGAACTGCACCACGATGTCCGACCGGTGCGCGCCCAGCGCCCGCCGGATGCCGATCTCGCGCGTCCGCTCCGTCACCGTCGCCAGCATGATGTTCATGATCCCGATGCCGCCGACCAGCAGCGAGATCGCCGCGATCGAGCCGAGCACGATGTTGAAGATCCGCCGCGTCTCCTGCGCCTGCCGGAGCAGCTCGAGCGGCACCACGATCTCCACGTCCTGCTTCCGGTGGTAGCGCCCGATCATCGCCCGGATCGCGTTCGCGACCGGCTCGACCCGCTCCAGCTCGTCGACCCGCACCTGGATCTGGTGCAGCTCCACCCGCTCCATGTCGCGGCTCCCGCTCCGCACCCGCACGATCACGCCGCCCAGCCGCTCCTGGGCCGTCGTCAGCGGGATGTAGACGTCCCGCGACCGGTCGGTCGCCGCCGCCGCGCCCGATCCGGACTCCTTCGCGTCCTCGATCACCCCGACCACGCGGTAGTGCTCGAGGCCGAGCCGCACGATGCTTCCGATCGGCTCCTGGAGCGGGAAGACCTCGCGCGCGATCGCGGGCCCGATCACAGCGACGTTGGCCCGGCCGCGCATGTCCTCCGGGAGGATGAACCGCCCGCGCGCGACGGTGAGCCCCGTGACCCGCGGGTGCCACGGCACGGTCCCGAGGATGCGCCCCTCCGTGCGGAGGTCGCCGGCGCTCACCTCCTTGCGGACGTCGCGGACCGGCACCACTACGTCCACGCCCGGGAAGGTGGTCTCGATCCTCTCGGCGTCGTCGTAGGTGAGGCCGTACTCGGACATGCGCGAGCGCGACGACGACGTGGTCTGATCGTCCGGCGGCTTCTGGCTGTTCAGGATGATGTTCTGGCTCCCCAGCCCGCGGATGCGGTCCTGGGCCTCGCGCGAGGCGCCCTCCCCGATGCTGAGCATCGCGATCACCGACGCCACGCCGAACACGATCCCGAGCACGGTGAGACCCGAGCGGAGCTTGTGGAGGACGAGCGCGCGGAGCGAGAGCCGCACCGTCCGGTAGAGGTTCAGGCGACGCACGTCTTCCTCGTGTGCGACTCGATCAGCCCGTCCTGGACGCGGAGCAGCGACTGGGCCATGCGTCCGAGGCGCTCCTCGTGGGTCACGAGGATCAGCGTCTTCCCCGCTCCGTGGAGCCGCTGGAGGAGGTCCAGGATCTCGTCCGCGGTCTTCGAGTCCAGGTTCCCGGTCGGCTCGTCGGCGAGCAGGATCAGCGGGTCCCCGGCGAGCGCGCGCGCGATCGCCACGCGCTGCTGCTGGCCGCCGGAGAGCTCGAAGGGCCGGTGGCCTACGCGGTTCTCGAGCCCGACGAGCTTCGCCATCTCCATCGCGCGTTCGCGCGACCGGTGGGGGGCGACCCCCTGGTAGAAGAGCGGCACCTCGATGTTCTCGAGCACCGAGAGCTGCGGGATCAGGTTGAAGGACTGGAAGACGAACCCGATCCGCGTCCCGCGGATGTCCGAGAGCGCGGCGTCGTCGAGGTTCGAGACGTCCTCGCCCCCGAGCAGGTAGCTGCCGGTGGTGGGCCGGTCCAGGCAGCCGAGCAGGTTGAGCAGCGTGGACTTCCCCGATCCCGACGGGCCCATGATCGCGAGGAACTCCCCCTCGTCCACGTCGAAGCTGACGCCGCGGAGCGCCTCCACGGTGTGGAGGCCCATCTGGTAGGACTTGCGGACGTCCTGGAAGGCGACGATGGGCATGGAGGGAAGATGTTGAAGGTTGACAGCTGAAAGTTGAAAGCCGGAAGAAGGACTAGCGGCCACCGCCGCGGGGCGGACCACCCGGGTCCGACGACTCGACCGGGCCGCCGCCGCCGCCAGGGCCGCCGCCCGGGCTGCCGCCGCCCCGGCGGCCGCGGCCGCGCCGCTCGCCGTCGCCCGGATCCGAAGGCGGACCGGCCTGGACCGCCGGGTCGGGCGGGGCCGCCTCGGCCGCGGGGGCCTTCGGCAGCTCGGGCGCGTCCTTCGGGACGTAGAGGTAGACCCGCTCTCCCTCGGTGAGGCCGGCCACCACGTGGACCATGCGCGAGTTGTGGTCGCCCACCTGGATCTCGCGGAGCTGGGCGCGGCCGGCGGAGTCCACGTAACAGAAGGTCCGGGAGCCACGCGGGTGGGCCGCCTGGAGCGGCATCTGGAGCACGTCGTGGAGCTCGCCGCCCACGACCTCGACGCTGCACGACATCCCGGGCCGGAGCACGCCCTCGTTCCCCGGGATCACGATCTCGGCGGAGTAGACCTTGAGGTCGGGGTTGAGCCAGGTGCTCTGCGAATCGGGGAGCATCGCCACCTTCGCGACCTTCCCTTCGAAGCGGCCGTCCTTCATCGCGTCCACGGTCACGAACGCGGGCATCCCGCGCCGCACCTTGGAGAGGGACGACTCGTGGATCTTGGTCAGCGCGGTCATCGACGACATGTCCGGGAGGCTGACCAGGAGCTGGCGCTCGCGCACGCTCGCGCCCTCCTCGACCGGGCGCTCGTCCCGGTCGAACCGGCCCCGGCTGGTGGAGGCGTAGACCACCATCCCGGACGCGGGCGCGTAGATCTTCGCCTTGCCGAGCTGCGTCTCGAGCTTCTTGAGCCGCGACTCCTCGAGGTCATAGGTCGCCTTCTGCGCGTTCAGGTTCGCCTCGGCCCGCGCCAGCTCGGCGCGCGCCTTTCTCTGGACCCGCTCCAGCTCCTTCTTCGCCTCCTCCAGGTCGGAGGTGAGCTTCTTCCGCTGCTTGGGGTGCTCGTACTTCTCGAGCAGGTCCTTCTCCTGGCGCGCCGAGTCCAGGTCCACGACCCGCTTCTTGACCTGGAGGTCGTCGGCCTCGAGCTCCGTCCGCGTGACGTAGCCCTTGACCGAGAGCTTCTCGCTCCAGTCCCGCTTGTCCTTGGCCCGCTTCAGCTCCTCCTCGGCCAGCATGATGGCGGAGGTCGCCTCGTTCATCGCCTTGGGCTCGTCCCCCTCGACGTACTTCTTGAGGTCGGTCTCGGCGAAGACGACCTTCAACTCGACCTCCTTGATGTCGCTCTCGCACTGGTTCTTCTGGATCTCGAAGTTCTCCTTGGCCTCGACCCACGAGGCTCGGGCCTTCTCGTGCGAGATGTGCTGCTGGGTGGCGCGCTCCTCGAGGTTGGAGGCGTCCAGCTCGGCGATGAGCTCCCCCTCCTCGACGTGCGTCCCCTCGGGCACGAGGTGGAGCACCACGCTCTGCCCCTCCAGCTCGGAGACGATGTCCACCGACTTCGTGGCCTTGAGCGTGCCGCTTTCGACCACCGAGATGCGGAGGTCGCCCTTCTTCACCGTGTAGAGCGCGTCGGCCGACGACCGTGCGTCGCCTCCCGGGCGGAGCGACCACGCGAGCGCCAGGGCTCCGGCCAGGACCGGAAGGGCGAAGAACGCGATGCGGGCGGCCCGCCTATTTGCCGGCCGCGGTGAGCTCGTCGTCATATTGCAGTCCCTTCTCGTCCACCTGGAGCGTGCCCATGTCCCGGAGCAGCTCCAGACGAGCGACCGTGTGGTCCACGAGCGCCCGCGTCACGGCGTTCTGCGCGGTGACCAGGGCCTCCTGCGCCTCCAGGAGGTCCCGGGTCTCCGCCCGGCCCGCCTGAAGGAACAAAGTCGTGCTCTCGATCCGCCGCTCCGCCAGCCGCAGCGCATCCCGCTGGATGTCGTAGTTCTCCTTGGCCTGACCCAGCCGCCGCACCGCCTGGCGCACATCGCGCGCCACCGAGTCGCGGAAGGCCTCGAGGTCCCGCTGCCGCTGCTCGAGCGCGATCAGCGAGGCCCGGTAGGCGTTCCGCTCCGCGAGCCGGTCGAACGGCAGGTCCAGCGTGGCGCCGAAATTGTACTCGGTCCGATGGAACTGGAGCGAGGTCAGGCGGGCGTCCTCGGTGGGCGTGCTGGCGGACACCGCCACGTCGAGGCCCGGAAGGAAAGCGTTCTCGGCCACGCCCACGCGCCGCTCGGCGTCCGCGACGCGGTCGGCCGTGTTCCGGAGATCGAGCCGGCGCTCCTCCGCGGTCTTCACCGCCGCCTCGGCCGTCAGGTCCGGGTGCCGGAGCCCGCGCTTCTCGAGTTGCGTCAGCTCCGCGCGCAGCGGGAGCAGCGGCGCCTCGACGGGGAGCCCGAGCAGGATCCGGAACCGGTCGAGCGCCTGCTCGTAGCTCTCCTGCGCCTGGAGCACGCGGGTGCGGGCGCGCAGCTCGTCCTGCCGCGCCTGGTCCACCTGGAACTCCGGGAGCCGCCCCGCCTCGGAGAGGGCCTGGGTCCGCTCGAGCGCCTGACGGAGGCTCTCGTAGTTCGTGCGCTCGTTCTTCACCTGGTCGAGCTGCTGGAGGAGCTGGTAGTAGTCGGTGGCGACCTGGACGGCGATCTCGTGCTTGGCGCGCTCGAAGGCGCGCACGGCGTAGATCACGTTCCGCTCGGCCTGGGTGAGGGGCTCCTGGGCGATCGACGGCCACGCGCCGCGGAGGAGCGGCTGGGTGATCGCGAGGTCGAGCACGGTGGACGTGTCACGGCGTGCGGCGCCGCTGAAGAACTGGAACACGCGGCTGGCGGCGGTGAGCACGATCTGGCCGCCGGTGGCGAGCCGCTTCGTGAAGCCGAGGCTTGAGCCGAGGCTGCCGGAGAAGTCCTCGTTCTCGTCGAACGTCCCCTCGCCGGTGAAGACCCCGAAGAACCGGACCTCGTAGTCGTGCCGTGCGAGCGTCAGGTCGAGGGCGGCGAGGTAGACGCCTTCCTTCTCGGCCTGGTAGTCGCGGCTGTTCTCGGCGGCGATCCGGAGGCAGTCCACCAGCCGGAGCTCGATCGGCTCCCGCTTCGGCTGGGCGGGGTCGCGGAGCTTGTCCCCGAGCGTGGCCTGGGGAGGCTCGGCCGTGAAGCCGGTCGAGGCGCCGAGGGCCTCGCGCTGCTTGGAGGCGACGATCGAGTAGACCTGCCGGTCCGCCCGTTCCCGATGGGCGGACGAGGAGCAGGCGCCCAGGAGGAAGGACGCGACCATCAGCAAACCCCTTCGTGCAACCAAGCGCATAGTTAGATGGAAGAGCCCGTGGATGGTTCCCCGGCCGGGGAATGGTGCCACTCTTCATTTCCCGCCGCCGAAATGAAGAGTGGCACCATTCCCCCTTGCGGAAAAGGGTCCTGACCCCTTTTCCTGGCTACACTTCCACGCCATGAGCTGCATCTTCTGCCGCATCGCCGCGGGCGAGATCCCGGCCCAGGTCGTCCACCAGGACGCCCAGACGCTGGCCTTCCTGGACATCCGGCCCCTCGCCCCGGGCCACGTGCTCGTGATCCCGCGCACCCACGCGTCGCTCGTCGAGGACCTCCCGGAGGCCGTCGCCCAGGCCCTCTTCGAGACGATGCGCCGCGTCTCCGAGGCGGCCCGCCACGCCACCGGCGCGCCCGCCACGACGATCGCCGTCAACAACGGCCCGGCGGCCGGCCAGGAAGTGCCGCACGCCCACGTCCACGTCGTGCCCCGCCGGGAGGGGGACGGGGGCGGGCCGATCCATGCGGTCATGCGGAACCGTCCGAGCCTCACCCCCGAGGAGATCGGGAAGCTGGCCGAGAAGATCCGCGCGCGGCTTGCGGCGGCACGCTGAAACTGTCTCGGGAGTGATACACTCCGGCCCGGCCGCGCGGCCGGCCCAACCTTTTGCCGGACAGTTCCTTGTGGGGTCGGTCACCGGCCGGTGACCCCCCGGGGCAAACGGGGCCCGGATCCTCCCCGGGACCGGCTGGAGCGGTTTGTGACTCGGAGAGCGACATGCGGACCCTCCTCCCGGGCCTGGTCCTGCTCCTCGCCGCGATCCCGGCTCCGGGCCAGCGCGCGTCCGGGAAGCTCGGGGTCTTCTTCTTCCACGAGTCCCCCTACGACGCCGAGGCCTTCGAGGGGATCCAGGAGGGGCTCCGGGCCGCGGGCCTGACCGCCCCCCTGGACTTGAAGCGCGCGCGCGGCGACGAGGAGACCGCGCGGCGCCAGCTCCGTGAGTGGCTCTCGGACCGGCCCGACCTGATCTTCACGATGGGGACCAAGGCGACGCTCCTGGCCAAGGAGGTCCACACCGAGGTCCCGATCGTGTTCACGGCGGTGACCAACCCGGTGCGCTCCGGGGTCACGCCCGACTGGCGTTCCTCCGGCGGCAACCTGGCCGGGAACTCGAACCGCATCGCCCCCGAGGACGTGCTCGCGGTCTTCCGCCGCGCGATCCCGAAGCTCGGCCGCCTGGGGGTGCTCTACAACCCGGAGAACCCCGTGTCATCCTCGGAGGTGGAGGAGATGGCGCGCACGCTCCGCCTCGACCCGGCGTCGGGCGTGACGCTGGTCGAGGGCCAGGTGCGCCGCCGCGAGGAGATCGCGCCGGCCGCCGCCTCGATCGTGGAGCGCTGCGACGCGCTCTGGATCCCGATCGACATCCTGCTGTACGAGAACCCGCTCGACCTCGAGCAAGCGACCGTGCCGCGCCGCATCCCGATGGTGGCGACCGCGCGCTCCAAGGCCGAGGACATCGCGGTCGTGGGCGTGGGGATCGACTACCGGACGCTCGGGAAGGCCGTGGTGCCGCTCGCGGTCCGCATCCTCCGCGAGAAGGCGCGGCCTCGCGACCTGCCGATCGGGCGGCTCCGCGGGGTGAAGGTGGTGGTGAACCTCGAGGCG
>Ga0187892_10005266_pt1 | contig 20525 bp, 13 predicted proteins | sample MA1701073metaG_FD_139345 | JGI IMG/M metagenome (GOLD analysis project Ga0187892, IMG submission 139345) | Bio-ooze microbial communities from a basaltic lava cave in the Kipuka Kanohina Cave System on the Island of Hawaii, USA - MA170107-3 metaG ... | reverse complement strand
CCGCTTGACGCCTTCTTCGCTTTCGGCCACGCCGGGCCGGAGCACCTTGATCGCGACCAACCGCTCGAGGCCCGTCTGCCGGGCCTTGTAGACCACGCCCATCCCGCCGGAGCCCACGACCCCCACGACCTCGTAATTCGGGAAGGAAGGAAGGTCGGCACCCCCGGCGCCCGCCGCGGCGACCGTCTCCCGCTCCGCGAGCAGGACTTCCTCCGCGGACGGTCGGGTGACCGAGAAGAGGCACAGGATACAGACGGCTTCGCCGGTCGGGGCGGCGACGCTTTCGTCGAACGCGGTTCCGCACCGAGGGCACGTCGAACGGGCCGTCGGGGTCATGGTGTCACCGAGAGCGCCTTGAAGAGGTCCGCGATTTCCTCGTTCAACTCCTCCTCCGTGGCGCAGTAGGCCGAGAGCTCCTCGAGGAGCAGGGAGCGTAGGAGCGTGCGCCCGCGAAAGAGGTAGTTCGCGGCCTGCTGGGGGCCGGCGCCCAGCTTCTGTCCCAGGTCCGCGGTGCTGAGCGCCGCCGCCTCGGGGCCGATCTCGTGCCAGAGGACGACCGCGCGGTACCAAGTTTCCTGGGGGGTGCCCGCGCAGCGGCGCTTCATCCGGTCCAGCGCGCGCCGCAGCACTTCCGCGGCCCAGAGGCGCGAAAACTGCCGGCTCGGCAGGTCGGCCCGCGGATCTTCGGCCGAGAGCTGGAGGTCGAGCGAGACGAGGCCCCCGGCGGGCTGGCGCTTTTGCGCGTCGCGCTTGTCGATCGAGTCGCAGAGGAAACGCTTGAGGGAGGAGAAGAGGAAATGGCGCAGCCGGCCTTTGGCGGGGTCCAGCCGCTCCAGGAACTTCCGCTCCAGGAGCGTGGCGAAGAATTCCTGCGAGAGGTCCCTGGCTTCCTCGGCCGGGAGGCCGCGGGCCCGGAGGAACGCCTGCACGGCCCCTTCGAACATCGCGTAGATCCGCTCGACGGCCTTGTCGAACGCGCCGGCGTCGCCCTTCTGGGCGGCCGAAATGAGCGTCCAGGGCGTGCGGCGGAGGGTCTCCGCGTCCGCCGGGAAACGGTCCTCGAAGCGTTCGGGCATCTGAGGGCTTTTCCGGAGCCGGTCCCGCCCCCTCAGTATAGCGCGCGGGGTCAGTGTCGAGAGCACGCCTATTTCAGCTTCTTGAGCTTCTCGATCGCCCGCTTCAGGGCGTCGCGGACCTTCCCGTCCTTTTCTTCCTTGAGCCGCTCCTCCAGGCGGGGAATGTCTTCCTTGTCGCGGCGCTCGTAAACGGCATCGACCGCCGCCCTCCGGACCTCGGAGGCCTCGTCGGCCAGCCGCGGGGCCAGGAGCTCCGTCGCCTTTTCCGACTTCATCGGCCCCAGCAGCCTCACCGCCCGGCGCCGGACCGCGGAGTCCTTGTCCTTGAGGTAGGGCGCGATCTGTTCGGCGTCCTCGTCCTCGAGGAGCTCCTCGAGCGCCCCCACGGCGGCGGCACGGACGTCCCCGTCCTCGTCTCTCAAGCGCTTGAGGAGCGCGGAGATTTTCTCGCGGGCCCCGAGCTCCCCGAGAGCCTCGGCGGCCTTGCGCCGGACGTACGCGTCCTCGTCCTCCAGGAGCTCCGCCAGCCGGTCGGGAGCTTCCTCCCGGGCCCCGAGGTCCCCCAGCGCCGCCGCGGCGCGGGCGCGGACCTCGGCCACGTCGTCCTTGGTCAGCTCCAGGAGGTCGGGCACCGTTTCCTTGGCGCTCAGGTCCGCGAGGGCGTCGGCCGCGGCCCGGCGCACGTCGTGATGGGGGTCCTTGAGGAGCCCCCGGAGGTCTGGGATCGCTTCCTTCGCCTCCAGGTCCGCGAGGGCGCCGGCGGCGTGCTCGCGCACGTCGTCGTCGGGGTCCTTGAGAAGCCCCCGCAGGTCCGGAATCGCGTCCTTCGCCCCGAGGGTGGCGGCCACCACGGCGGCCGCCCGCCGGACGCGGCGCTCGGGATCCTTGAGAAGCCTCACCACCTGCGGGATCAGCGGCTCCAGGACCTTCCACTTGACCTTCTTCGTCAGGTCGTTGAGCTTCCAGAGCGCCTCTTCCCGCTCCTTCGGTTTTTCGGCCCGAAGCCGCTCCCGGAGGTCCTCGATCTGGCGGTCCTGCCCGACACCGAGGAGGAGCACCGCCGCGCATGGAAGGATCATGGCTCTTCTAATAGTAAGGCATGGCGGACCCGCTCTTTCGGCCGAGGCCAGAAATTCTCAGACCGCCGCTTCCGGATCACTTCTTGTCGGGATTTTGCGACTTGAAGTGCTCGTCACGCTTGGCTTTCACTTTCTTTTCCCACTGCCGGACCTTCTCCCCTAAGGCGGAGAACTCGGAAAAGCAATAGCCGCAGGCCTTGTATCCGGCCTCCCGGACGTTGTGGATGAGTTTGAATATCCCGAGCTTCTTCAGCCGCTCGTTGTCCAAGATGTCCTCTTCCGTCAGTGCGACGGGCGTGAATCCCTTGGCGGCGTCCCTCACTTCCGCGCGGACCGTTTCCAGCTGCTCCGCCGTGAGCGGCGAGTCCATGAAGACATTGAAAGGCCCCGTCAGGCTGCTGGACCAGGATCTGACAAGCGGACCTACTTGGCGTTCCACGAACTCCTCGGCGGCGTCGCCCGGGAGCATATCTCGGAGCACTTTCCGAATGGTCTCGGCGATCGCCTCGATTTGCTCCAGGATGCGCTTCAGCTTCTCGTCCGTCCACTCCCTCTTCGCCGCCCACGTGAGGCGGGCGAGCAAGAGATCCAGGTGAACCTCAACCCCTTCGCGCTTGAGGTCTGGAGAGAGCTTGAACCCGCGGATGACGAAGTCGCCGACCTCCAGGTCCTCTTCATCATGGCCATGAATCTCCAGCAGCGTCGAGTGATAGTCCACGGCCTGAGGAAGGTCTTGGAGAAGCTGCTTTCGGTAGCCCGGCGCTTTCGCGGCAACGATGGCCCCGGCCCCGCGCTCCGCGGCCCGCGTCCACTGCTTCTTGTCGGCCCACTTTTCGAAGTGCTCGGCGAAGACGGCCTGGACGCGCTTCTTGACGTCGTCTTCCAAGATTCCGTCCTGGAGGATGGCGGCTAAAGCCAATCCGACGGCGAGAACGGCGACTGACATCAAACCTCCGTGCTCCTAGATTTATACCCCAGGGATCGGAGCGTCGATACCGGTTCCTTGGGAGAATGGGCATGACCCCGTACTCAGCGGATTCGTATAATCCAAAGGATGAAGCTTTTCTGGCTCCTGCTCGCGACTGCTGCTCCCCAGGCGGACGAGTCCAAGCAGACGCTGGAGGAAGCCATCCGACGGACGCGGGCACAGGAAAGCTATGAGTTCCGCGCCAAGGCCGACGCCACCTTTCCGAACGGGAGCTTCGAGTACACGGCTTCCGGGGCCTGGCTCGCCCCCGGACTTCTGGGGCTGCACACCACGGCCTCGGGCAACAAGGAGGGGCACGTCGTCCGCGTGGGAGACAAGGTATGGGTCACTCATTCCATCCTCGGATGGGTGACGGCGGCGGAAGCGGGCGAGGACGGCGCCGGCAAGGGAATTCAGAATCCGGACGATCTTCTGGCGGCGCTTTCAAGCCGGTGCGACCGGGCGAGGCTGCGGCCCGACCAGACGATCGAGCTGCGTTTCACAGGTAAGGACATCGGCTCGATCCTGAAGGACCTCTCGGCCGGCGGGGATTTCGACTTCGATAAATCCCACCTGTCTGTGCGACTGAGCCTGGACGACGCCTCCCGCCTGAAGCAGGCCTCTCTGTCCGCGGAGCTCTCCCACGCTCAGGGGCCGATGACTTACTCGGCTACCGTGGACGTGACCGGCTACAACGTTCCTCGAGAGATCACCCTTACGACCGGCGCGAAGAAGGAACTCCCTCTACCCGAGCCGATCCGCAAAGCCATCCGCGAGCTGCAAGGCAAAGGCCGATAGCGGCCGACGTCCTAGCCGGCTCTCGGGAGCATCCGTCCCCGTTGAGATCCTAGCGAAGACTAGCTAGGCATCCCATCCGCGACGCGCACCTCTCCGAACTCTCGGTCGACCCCTCAATGCTGAGGCGATGCAATCGCTGTGCTTCAAAGGAGGGGGTCAGAAACCCGATTCACCCCGTCGGGTCGCGCTTGAGCTAGGATTAGATTCAGCATGCACGGAGTCCGCCGCCGCACGCCGGTGCGCAAGGTCCTGGGTGTCGTTGTCGGAGGGGTTCTGTCTCTTGCCGCTGCCTTCTGGATCTGGGTCGACTCGGTGGCGGACCGCCGGTGGGCCGCAGTGGAGAAGCGAGTCGCGGCGCTCGCGGAGGAGTTTGCCGCGCGTGACGCCCGCCGGCCGGTGCTTCGAGCCGATCCGCTGCCCGGGAACGCGTGGGACGATTATCTCCTGGCGATCGATGCCCTGAAGACGCCGGGTTTCAAGTCCGTGCTTGAACCGTTCATCGAGCGCCGGCCCGAGGCGGAACGCGACCGGGTGGCGGCTCTCGTATCGGGGCACGCCGCGGCGTTGGATCATTTGCAGAGAGGCGTTCGACGCGCGGAGAGCCGCAGCCCTTTCCGACTCCGGCATCCCGCCAGAATCGTGCACAAAGATTCGCCCTCCCTTCGGTCCCAAGACCTGATCCTTCTGGCCGTTTGCAAAGCGCGGCTCCTGAATGAGGAGGGGATGCAGCGTGACGCGACACGGCTCCTTCTGGATGTGTGTCAGCTGGGTCACGACATTGCCTGGGACGCGGACTTCGTCGCGGCAATGGTGGGGATGACGGCCTACTCGTACGCGAGCCGCGAGCTGCGCCCTTGGCTGGTCGGGCGGTCCCTTCCGGGCGACGCGCTGAACGACCTGAACCGCGAGCTTGAGATGATCGACGAGCAGTTCCCTGAAGTTGGGCCCCTTCTCACTCGCGAGGTCGCAAGCGTCGGCGCCGCCCTGGTTAACGGAGACTTCATAGACTCATGGCAGCGCGCCCGCGTCGGGTTCAACAACGAGCCGCTTCCCGATTCGGTGTTCTACACGTGGCGATACGCGTGGTCGCGGCGGCTCATGGAAGCCGACGCCTTCCAGCTCAGCGATTCATGGATGCGGCGCGCGGCTGCGGCCGAAACACAATCGTCATCGGCTGTAAATGCGGTCTGGGATGAAATCCGCAAGGAAGCAGACTCGCTGACGAAAGACTCAAGGAATCCGGTGCTCGAACTGATGGGGATGCATTCTTTCAGTCCGTCGGGCACCTTTCGTGAACCCCACGCACGACTGCGCCTGCTTCGCGTGGCCGTTCACTACCGAGCCACGGGCGAGATTCTGGATCTGGAGGACCCGATGGGGCTCAAGCTCGTGCACTCCCTCGACGGGGGCCGGCTCAGAGTTTGGAGCGCGGGGAGGGACGGCGCGAACGACGGCGGCGAAGGCCAATGGCCCTCCGGCGGCAAGGACATCGTCTTGGAGATTGAACGGTGAGTCCCGTCTAAGACGAAAACCCCGGCGCGGGTCGCCCCACGCCGGGGTTCTCGGTCAACGTCGCAGTTCTAGGCGAAGAGCTCCGTCACCGCCTGGGCCTGCACGAGCTCGCGCGGCTGCTTCAGGTGATTGAGCACGATCGTCTCGGGCGCGATCCCGAACGCGTGGTAGATCGTCGCCAGGAGCTGTCCGGGATGGACCGCCTTCTCGACCGGCGCCGAGCCCGTCTTGTCGCTCTTCCCGTGGACGTTCCCCCGCTTGATCCCGGCGCCGGCGATGAGCGCCGTGTAGCAGTAGGGCCAGTGGTCCCGGCCGTCGGCCGAGTTGCTGTTCCCGGAGGTCGAGATCCCCTTCTGGGGCGCCCGCCCGAACTCGCCCACCGCGATGACCAGCGTCTCGTCGAGCATGCCGCGCTGGTCGAGGTCGGTGATGAGCCCCGAGAGGCCCGCGTCCAGCATCGGCCCCGACTGGGTGCCCATGCGCTTCGTGAGGTCCGAGTGATGGTCCCACGAATGGTTGTCCGAGTTGGCCACCTTGGGCCACACCACCTCGACGACCCGCGCCCCCGCCTCGACCAGCCGCCGCGCCATCAGCGTGCACTGGCCGAACGTGGTCCGCCCGTAGAGGTCCCGCATCTGCCGAGGCTCGCGGTCCAGCTCGAACGCCTCGCGCGCCCGGCCCGAGACGATCAGGTTGAGCGCCCGGTCGTAGTACTCGTCCAACTTGAAGTCGGAGACCGCCTCGTCGATCTCGGGCATCGTGGCGTTGATCGCGTCGCGCAGCTTGGCGCGCCGCTGGAGCCGGAAGGCGAAGACCTCGGGCCGGAGCTTGAGGTCGTCGACCTTGATCCGGTCCATCTTGTTCATGTCCAGGTCGTCGCCGTCCGGGTAGAGGTAATAGGGGTCGTACGCCTTCCCGAGGAACCCGCCCGTCCCGCCCTTTCCGACGACGTTGGACTCCTGGAGCGGCCGCGGCAGCATCACGAAGGGCAGCATCGGCATCTCCGGCGGCCGGAGGCGCACGATGTTCGAGCCGAAGTTCGGGAAGTCCTTGGGGTCGGGCGGTTCCAGCTGCCCGGAGGGGCTCACCTTGTCGGTCGTGTACCCCGTCATCATCTGATAGATCGCGGCCGTGTGGTTGAAGAGTCCGTTCGGCGTGTAGCTCATCGCGCGGATCATCGTGACCTTGTCGGTCACCTGCGCGAGCTTGGGCAAGACCTCGCAGAACTGGAGGCCCGCCGTCTTCGTGGGAATCGCCTTGAAGGGGCTCCGGACGTTGTCCGGCACGTTCTCCTTCGGGTCCCAGAGGTCCAGGTGGCTCGGCCCGCCCTGCAGGTAGCAGAGGATGACGTGCTTGGCCTTCCCCCACCCGGGGCCGCCGCCCTTCTTCTCCTCCTGCGCCCTGGCCCGGAGGCCGAACATGGAGCCCAGGCTGAGCCCCAGGACGCCCGAGCCGCCCACGCGCAGGACGTCGCGCCGCGTCATACCGTGCGCGCCGCGGTTGAGGGGGTCGTGTCCGTTGGGAAGAACGAGCATGGCCGTCTCCTTATCTCCCTACCTATTAAACAAGAACGCGGGGCTGTTGATGAGCGCCCAGGCCAGATCCTGCGCCGCCGTCAGCCGCGCGTTCTCCATCTGCTTCGTGGACTGCCCCGCGTCCAGCCGGAGCTGCCCGAGCAGCGGGTCCAGCGGGACCGGCTTGCTCGCCAGGTCGAGCGTCTCCTTCCGGTGCCTGACCCCGGGGTCCACCGGCAAGGGCTTCTGCGCCTCGGCCAGCGCGGCCTGGCGCTTCTTGAATTCCGGGTCCACCGCCGTCTTATAGTATCCCGCCAGCGCCAGCTTCTGGGCGTCCGTCCGCCGGTCCGCCCCGGCCGCCAGCGCCGCCCGCAGGTGCTCCGGCAGCGTCAACTTCGCCGGGCGCGGCGCGGTCGACACCGAGATCCGGAACCGGCCGATCGAATGCGTGCCGGTGTTGTAGTTTTGGTAAAGCGTCACCGTCAGCATCGACCCGCCGTCGTATCCCGCGTCGGCCCCCGTCTCGAAGACCGCCACGTGCGGGACGCCCACCGACGGCGATACCGCCCAGCCCGTGCTCCCGCTCGTCTTGTTGCCGTCGACCGCCGCGGCGATCGCCAGGTTCTCCTGATTGGCGTCGGCTTGCGGGGCCTTGAGGGCGATCGACTGCGTCTGCTTGGGGTCGTTCCTCGACGCCACGTCGAGCGAGATCTCCGTCAGGACGAAATTCCCGTCGGACGAGCGGCCCGGCCCCTGCCCCGGGAGTTTCGGGTCCGTGAGCACTTCGAGCCGGAGGGCCGTGATCCCCTTCAGGTTCGTCCGGGCGGTGACCACGGTGTTCATCTTGCCGTTCTTTCCGCCCGCCAGGACCGAGACGTCGTCGAGGACCGTGTACGTGACTCCCTCGCCGCCGGTCACCGTGCCGGGGATGAGCGGCACCCAGTCGCTCGACAGGCTCTGCTGCTTCTCCCACTCGGCGAGTTTCGCCGGGAGCTGCGCCTCGTACGCCTTCAATTCGCCGTCGCGCTTGGCGATGAGCTCCTGGCGCTTGCGCTCCTCCTCGGCCACGCGCGGGGCGATTTCCTTCTGGTAGGCTTCCAGGTCGGCCTTCGCCCGGGCCATCGCCTCCTCGCGGTCCTTCTCCAGCTTGGGCTGGAGAACCTTCCACTCCTCCTCCCGCTTGCCGAGCGCGGCCGTGAGTTTCGCGTGGTCTTCGGCCGCCGCCTTCAGCGTCTGCCGGAAGGCCTCGACTTCCTGCGGGCGCGCGGGCCGATTGAGGACGCGGACGAAGATCTCGTCGACGAGCTTCGGGTCGTCCTGCAGTTCCGCCACCAGCTTGGGCAGGGCGTTCTGCGGGTCGCCGATCGCGTCGGCGATCGTCGTGCCGCTCACGAGGGACATGACGGCGCCCAGCCGGAGCTCGCTCGTCCGCTCGCATTCGCAGGCGCTCTCCCGCGCCGGGCGTCCGAGCGTGCCCAGGAACCCGCTGGGGAGGTCGACCCCGGAGTCCGGGAGCGCCGCCGCCCGCGTTCCCGGCGGCACGCCCGGGATCTTGGGCACCGACCCGACGACCGCGTGGACGGTGTCGTAAAGCACCTCCGCCGGGAGCCGCCGCGCCAGCGCGTGGGAGAAGTTCGTCCGGTCGTCCCGGTTCCATTCGTTCGTCGTCACCGAAAGCTGGTAGGTGCGCGACGTCGTGATGAGCCGGATCATGTGGCGGACGTTGAAGTTGCTCTTCAGGAACTCCTGCGTCAGGAATTCCAGAAGCTCCTGGTTCGTGGGCGGGTTGCCCGCGCGGATGTCGTCGATCGGCTCGATGATCCCCACGCCGAAGAGGTAGCCCCACAGGCGGTTCACGAAGCTCTTGGCGAAGTACGGGTTGTCCGTCGACGTGATCCACGCCGCCAGCTGCTGCCGGCGCGTGGCGTTCTGCGGCGCCTCGAACTTGCAGTCGAACGGGAACTTGGGCGGCGTCACCGCGCCGGTCCGGTCGTGGTTGACCTCCCCGTCCGAACGCTCGTAGACGATCTCGTAGAGCGGCTTGGCGCCTTCGACGGCGGTGCCGCCCACCGTCTTCCCGCCGCTCTGCGGGTCGCCCTTGAGGCCCACGCGCGCGAAGAAGGCGGCCGTCTGATAGTACTGGTCCTGCGTCCACTTCTCGAACGGGTGGTCGTGACACTTCGTGCAATTGAAGCGGATCGCCAGGAAAAGGTGGGTCGTGTTCTCCGTGGTGGCGGCGGGGTCGCGCAGGATCTTGTAGTAGGAGCTGGGCGGGTTCTCGCGGTTCGAGCCGTCGGCCGCGACGATCTTCCGCGCGAACTCGTCGTACGGCGTGTTCTTGGAGACCTCGTCGCGGATCCACTTCCGGAAGGCGGCCGCGCCCTCCGAACCCAGGAACTTGCGGTTCACCTGGAGGAGGTCGCCCCACTTGTTCGTCCAGTGGTCCACGAAGGCGTCGCCGCCGATCAGCGCGTCGGCCAGCTTCTCGCGCTTCGCGCGCGCATCCGTGGGGTCGGCGACGAACTTCCGGACGTCGTCCGCCGACGGCGGCAGGCCCGTCAGGTCCAGATGGATGCGGCGGATGAACTCGGTATCGCCCGCGACCTCCGAGGGACGGATCTTCATCCGCTTCCACTTGGCCGCCACGAGCTCGTCCACCCGGTTGTAGGCCGGAGGGTCCTCCCAGGCGAAGCCCTTGCGTTCGCCCATGACCGTGAGGGTCGTCGCGACGTACGCGCCTTCGAACCGGGCGAGCACCGCGGCCTCGCCCCGGCGGACCGCGGTCAGGAGGCCGCCCCGGTCGGCCACCGCGACCTCGGTGTTGCCGCTCTCGACGTAGGCCTCGCGCGTCACGTCGCGGACTCTCCCGTCCGCATAGGTGGCCAGGACGCGCATCTGCTGGCGGGACCCCAGCCGCTCGGCGACCGGGTTCTTCGGGAAGAGCTCGATCCGCGTGACGCGCGGCGTGGCGAGGTCGAGCTTGGCGCCCTGGGCGATCCAGGTGCGGAGGATCTGGTAGTAGGTTTCGCCCGGCCGGAAGAGCTGCCCGCCTTCGTGCGGCACCGCGCCCGTGTCCTTGAGGAGCATGAGGCTGTCGTCCGGCGAGGCGACGTTCACCCGCCGGGACGCCAGGTCGTCCGTGAGCGACCGGATGTCGTTGACCGCGTCGTACCCGCGGAGTGAGAGCTTGAACCCGTTCTTGCCCTTCTGGGCGCCGTGGCAGGTCCCGGCGTTGCAGCCCACGCGCGAAAGCACCGGGTTGACGTCGCGGATGAAGTTGACGTGCGGCTCCTCGGCGAGGCCCGTCACGATCACGGGCAACGTCGCCGCCTTGCCCGCGAGCGACAGGCGCAATTCTCCGCGCCCCTCGGCCTTGGGCTGGACCAGGCCGCCCCGGCTGATGATCGCCACGTCCGGCGCGATCTTGAGTTCGGCCGTGCGGGTGACGTCGATCGACTCGCCCGTCTCAAGCTTGGCCACGATCACGACCTGCGCGTAGTCGAACGGACCCGAGAGAGAGACGGTCTCGGGCTGGACCTCAAGGGCCGCTACCTTCGCTCCGACCGGCAGGGTCTCCCCCTGCGTCTCGTCCGAGCGCGGGGCCGGCGGGACCGGCGCCGAAGCCTGGGCGGCCGCGGCGGCGTCGACGGGCGCCGGAGAAAACTCCTTCGCGACCTTTCCGGTCGCCGGGTCGAGGAAGCGGATGATGCCGTCGGCCCCGGCGGCCGCCACCGTGCCGTCGGGCCGGAAGCCGACCGAATAGACGATGCCCTTCTCGACCGGGAGCTTCCAGAGCTGCTTGACCCCTTCCACGTGGTACTGGGCGAGAGTCTTCGCCTCCTCGCCGCTGCGGGAGGTCGACACCTTCGCCATGATGCCCTTGATCTTGTCGGGGAGGGTCGTGTCGAACTCGTACGAATAGAGGGCGACCTCGCCCTGGCCGTCCAGGCCGCTGCCGGCGGCGATCCGCTTGCCGTCGTTGCTCACCGCGACGCTCCAGACGCGGCCCTTCAGGGGAGGCAGGTCGCGGATCAGGTTCGAGTCGTCGCCGATCGCGCGGGCGACCTGGCGGTGCATCCGGTAGACGCGGGGCTGACCGTCCGAGCTGCCGATCACGATCTCGTCGCGCTTGGGGTGGCGCGCCACCGCGGCGATGCCGCCCTTGAGCGCCCCCGGAGTGATCGAGGTGACGTTGTCGACGAACCGCTGGGTGGCTACCTCGGTGAGCTTCACGGTCCCGTCGCGGTCGACCGAGACGAGGTGCGACCCGTCGACCGAGAAGACGGTGTCGAGCGCCCAGTCCGTGTGCGCCGAGTTGTAGAGGACCTGGGCGCCGGTTTTGGCGTCGAAGGCGCGCGTGGCGTTGTCCGCGCAGCCCACGGCGACCTTGGAGCCGTCGGGCGACCAGCTCACGCCGTAGACGGTGTCGTACGTGACGGGCACGGAGAGGTCGAGCGTCTTCTTCTCGACGTTCCAGATCTGGATCTCGCCCTGCCGCGCGGGACGGCCTGCGGCGGCGGCCAGCAGCTTGCCGTCGGGCGAGAACTTGACGGACTGGACGCGCTCGGAAAGCCCGATCAGCCGCGCCACCCGCTCGGAGCCGTCGCCCTTGTAGAGGAGCACCTCGTGGAAGCCGGCGATGGCGAGGAGCTGCCCGTCGGGCGAGAAATCGATCGACGTGAGGACGGGGGGCCGGGTGTAGATCGGCGGGCGTTCGGCATCGAACTTGGCGCGCGCGTTCTCGGGCGTGTCGTCGGCGGCGCCTTCGGCAATCCACCGCTTGACGAGCTCGATTTCCCCGGCGCTCAGCGGCTTCTTGCCCTTGGGCATTTCCGCGTCGCCCTTGGCGTCGGGCGTGATCTGGAGGATAAGGTTGCTCTTGTCGGGCTGGCCGGGAATGACGGCCTTGGCCTTCGACTCGCCGCCGGCCACCAGCTTGTCGAACGAGGTCATGATGTAGCTGCCCTTGGCCTTGGCGGGCTGGTGGCACCCGAAGCAGTGGGCTTGCAGGATGGGGCGGACCTGCTTGTCGTAGCTGATCTTGATCGCCGCGTGGGCGGCTTCTTTCTTCTTCTCCTGGGCGCCGAGGGCCAGGCCCGCGACCGCCAGCAACGCCACCGCGATACGTCCCGCCGTATGCTGCATAGCCACTCACCCCAGAAAAACGTGCGTCGAAAGGGGAAGACAAACCCCTACCCAACCACTGGATGATTACCTGTCCGGAGCTGTTTTGGGTAGGAATCCGAAGGCGAAAACTGGACTAGAACCGATTGATGTGCAATAGGTTGCATCTTGCATGACGCGAAGATAGAGGCCGAACTCGAAAAGCTGAGCCGTCTTGACGCCGACGACGGCGTTCAAAAAGCGGCTCGCCTGCGTTTCGCTCAACAAGATAACCACATCTTTTGCCTTCGATGGTCTGGGGATCGTCCTTCTCGCAATCTAGGGAAGTCATGCGGAAGCCGTTCCCCGGGCGGTTTTCCCGTGCCCGCTCGGCCGCCGGCCTCTGGGGTCCGGGCCAGGGTTTCGCCCGGGCGGAGGGGCCAAGGACGTCCGTCTTGACCGCTTTGGGGCCCTTACGGTATTATCCGTGTAGACGGAGAATCCCGGATAGGAGCATAAATGGAGGAAACGGCCGACACCCTCCGGTGCTACTCGCGCCTCCGGACGATCCTCTCGGAGCGCAAGATGACGGTGGCGGAGCTGGGGCGGGCGCTCGGGCGGCGCGGGTTACGGGTCAATGTCAAGACGCTCTATCGCCTGACCGATCCCACGGCGCCTATTGAGCGACTGGACATGGCGGTGGCCGGCGAGATCTGCAAGGCGCTCGAAGTTGACCTTTCCCACCTCGTGTCTTTCGAGGCCGCGCGCCGGGACGCGGGCCTCCGGAGGATCTCTCCGGCCCGGCAGCGTCGGCTGGACGCTCTTCTCAAGCGTCAGGCCGAGGGCCGGCTCACGGTCCACGATCGGCGGGAACTGTCAGACCTCGTGGAGGAGGCGGAGCGGCTGACGCTCCAGAACGCGCGCACGCTGGCCCGCGCGCGGCAGGCGGCTGTCCGAATCAGGTGAGGCGAGGCCCGAGGAGCGAGGAGGGAGGGTGGCGGTTCGACGCGACGTGGTTCGCGGCCGGGCCACCGTTGCGGCCCTTGACCTGAATTCGCTTCCCCGACAGGAACTCCGCCTGATATGGCGCGAGCGTCTCTCCGATCTCTTTCCCTTCGATTAGGCCCGCGACGACCTCGGACCGCTGGCTCGGCCTGGCCCTTCTTGCATTCTGGAATCGGATTCCTGTTTTGCAAGACCCGTCGCCCCGACGCTCTAACTAATAGGTCGCCAGGAGCGCCCGCCGCGCCTCCCGGAGCGGCTCGCGAAGACGGCCGGGAATGAAGGGATTCAACCGGAGGGCTTCCTCGTAAGACCGGATGGCCTGAGTGTACCGGTCCCGCGCTCCGGAGCGGTCCGACGCCTGCATTCGATAGTGGCCGCGGTCCAGCTCCAGCTGACCGGCCTGGACCCAGGCGTCGGTCGAAAGCGGATTGAGCTCCAGGACCTCGTCGACGTCCGCCCTCGCGCGACCGAAGAAGGCCGACGGGTCGCGCCCCGCCTTCCGCTCTTCGAGTCCGCTCAACCGAAGCGCCATCGCCCGCGTGACGCGCGCGCGGTTGAAAAACGACGTCTTCTCGACCGTTCGCTCAGCGTCCGCCAGTCCGGCGGCGACATCCTCGCGCACGTCCCGTTGCGCGATCGAGAAGACCCGCGCCCGCTCCAGGCGGAAATACGCGCGGCGCTCCAGGACCTCGGGCGCGTCGGCGCTGCGGAGGGTCGACTCGTCGAAGAGCCGCATCGCCTGGCCGAAGAGCTCGGTGGGGTCCTCGCCGATCGACGCCCCGTACAGCGCGCGTAGCGCGAGGAGCGTGGCATGAGACGGAACCGCCTCCACCGACCCGGCGTCCAGGGAGCCCGCCTTCAGCTCCTCCTCCGGACTTTCGCCGCGTTCGACGCGGTAGCGCGCCCGATGGCACCGCACGAGGAGACGCTGCGCGAGCGCCCGCGCGTCGTCCGGATCCAGCCGCAGCGCCTGCTTGAAGTCCGCTTCCGCCTCGGCGAAGTCCTCGAGCGGGTTCCCGCCCAGCTCCATGCGGTGGAGCCCGACCCGGCCCCGCATCGCCCCGCGCTCCCGGTGGAGGTCGCCGGAAGGGCGCAGACGCAGGGCCTGCGCGAAGTCGTCCTCGGCGGCCTGGAAGTCCTGCTGCGGGTCGCGCCCCGTCTCGCGGTGCAGGAGCGCGCGGGCGGCCCGGACCTTCGCGCGAGCCCCCCACAGCGGCGCGTAGCCGCGGTCCCGCGCCAGGCCTTCCGTGCACAGCGCGAGCGCCCGCTCGTACGCCTCTTCCTGCGAGGCGGGCGGCGAGTGGGCCGTCACCGAGGCCGAGTAGGTCCGCGCGAGAATCTCCCACGCCTCTTCGATTCCAGGGTCGGCGGCCAACGCCTGCTTGAGCGACTCGCGCGCCTGGGCGAGGTCGGCCCGCAGGAAGGCCGCGACGCCCCGCGCCGCCGGGGGTTGCGCGCCGACCCAGCGCGCGGCGTCCCGCGACAGCTCCGGCCGGTCCGCCTTGGCGGCCAGAACGAGCTTCTCATAGAGAGCGGGAGCGAACTTCGGGTCCTTCGCCAGCGCGCGCTCCTGCGACTCCAGTGCCCGCGCGTCGTTCAGGAGCGCCCGCTGGATGCGGCCCGCGAGCCAGTCGAGCTCGGCCAGGTCGGGCGCCGCCGCCACCGCCTCCCGGTACGAGGGTTCGAGGTCGGACCAGAACGTCCCCATCTCCTCGTTGAGCCCGCCGCGCCGGAGGACGAGGATGGCCTTGAGGGCGTTCCGCGACCGGTCGCGGAAGGCCTGCACCCTGGACTCGCGCTCGCGCGCTTCCCGCGCTGCGCGCACCGCCGCGAGGACGCCCACTCCCATCGCCAGCAGGCCCGCGACCGCCAGGGCGACCGCCAGCCGTCCCGACCGGAAGACGCCCCGCCGCAGCGTGCGGAAGACCGTTCTCCGAGCGGCCTCCACGGGCTCGTCACGCAGGCACCGGCCGAGATCGTCCGCCAGTTGCAGCGCCGTCGGGTAGCGGCACCCCGGCGCCTTGTCCATCGCCTTGAGGATGACGCTCTCCACGTCGCGAGTCACCTCGGGGTTCATCGAACGCGGAGACGCCGGCTCCTCGTGGAGGACTCTCTGGAGGATCTCGGCGAACGAAGCCCCCCGGAACGGGGGGGTCCCGGTCACCGCCTCGTAGAGCGTGGCTCCCAGCGAGTAGACGTCGGTCGACCGGGTCCGCGCGGACGGCCCGCCCCGCGCCTGATCGGGCGACATGTAAGCGGCCGTCCCGGCGACGAGGCCCTCTCGCGAGTGGGGCCCCACCGCCTCTTCGAGGTGCGCCAGGCCGAAATCCAGGACGAACGGCCGGCCGTCGGGGGCGATGAGAATGTTCCCCGGCTTGAGGTCCCGGTGGACCACGCCCTGCTCGTGGGCGTGGTGGACGGCGAGGGCGACCTCGCGGAGGACCTCGAGCGCCCGGCGCAGCGGGAGCCTCGACGCGCCGAGCGTCCGCCCCTCGATGAACTGCATGACGATGAAGCAGCGGCCGTCCTCCTCGGCCACGCGGTAGATCGAGACGATGTTCGGATGGGAGAGCCGCGCCGCCGCCAGGGCTTCGCGGCTGAAGCGGCGCGTGGCCGCCTCCTGATCGGGCGAGGCGTGCGGGAGCTTGATCGCGACCCACCGGCCCAGGCGGGTGTCCCACGCCTTCCAGACCTCGCCCAGCCCGCCCTGGCCCAGGCGCGAGACCAGGATGAACTCCGCCAGCCGCCGATCGGGCCCGTCCTGCACGGCCAGCACCTCGGGCGGCGCGCGGTGGTCCGGACGGAAGAGCGCGTACTCCTCCCGATCGAGCTCGCTCTTGAGCCGCCGGATCGTCTCGTCCGGAACGCCCTTGGACCGCAGGAGCCATTCCACATCCAGCGGCCCCGTCCCGCCGGTCCCGACGAAGTCCGTCAGCTCCTGCTCGGACAGGAGGCCGTCGCGGATCGCGCGGCGGCCCAGGGTCCGATCCTGTTCGCCGCGCAGAACGTCGCCCAGCCGCTTGAACCGGTCCATTACCCCGTCCGAGAAGGGACCCCTACACTTTATCTTCCTTTGCGGGCTTTGTGTCCTCGTGGTGAATCTTCAGGCGCCGAAGAGGGCGTCCCACTCCGCCGACAGGTCCTCCGGGCTTGCCACCGACTCGCACAGGACCGTGCGGACGGCGCGCCGGAACTCCTCCCGGCTGCGGGTCAGGTAGTTCTTCACGTCGTCCACGCTGAGCCCCAGCGCCCGCGCGACGCTGTCGTAGGACGTCCGGCCGTCTTCCGACTCCAGGTCGTAGCGCCGGAAGACCTCGAAGTAGACGAGCTTCCCCTGAGCGGAAAGCCGTGACTCGAGGAGCTGCGTCGCGCGGTTCAGGACCACGCCCCGCCAGGCGCGGTCGAACGCCTCCTCGGGAGGAACGGCCTGGTCGTCGGAAAGGACCTCCTCGAGGTCGGAGTCCCGGACCTGCAGGCTGGCGACGTGGACTCCGCCGCCCCGTTTGAGCCGCGCCTCGTCGCGGGAGCGCTTGGAGAGAAAGTTGCGCAGCGCGCCCTTCAAGTACGCGCGGAAACTGCCCCGGTCGGGCGAGTAGTGCTCGACGAGCCCGCCCCGGAGCACCACCTCGGCGAAGAAGTCCTGCGTGAGGTCCTTGGCGTCCTCGTTCGTCGGCGCCCAGGCGCGCCGGATGAGGGCGTAGACGGGCTTCCAGTAGAGCTGGATGAGCCGCTCGCGCTCGGCGTCCCGCACCGCCGGGTCGCCGTTGTGGAGCGACGCCAGCGCGGTGTGGGACGTCGTCGGCAGCTGGTGTGCCGCCCCGCCGATCTCCGTGAAGCGTTCGTCCATGCGCCCCTTACATCATATATCAGCTGCGGCACCGAAAGTGCAAAACCCACCACCCGGCGGGGGCAATTTCCGGCCGCGGGACCGTTATTAGAAGTGGAGGCCCAACCGAGGAGGATGCCATGTACCGTCTGTTCCCGGCGCTCCTGGCCCTGTTTCCGGTTCCCGCGGACGAATGGAAGCCCGAAGACGGGTTCGTGCTGCTCTTCAACGGGAAGGACCTCACGGGCTGGAAGTACGGAAACGAGGCCCTCGACGGAAAAACCGAGACGGCCGACAAGCGCTTCCAGGTCGTCGACGGCGCGATCGTGGCGAACGAGAAGGACGCCGCCGGCAAAGGCGGGATCAAAGACCTCTACACGGTGCCGTCGTTCGACAAGGACTTCCAGGTCCGGCTGGAATTCCGGGCCGGCCTCAAAGCCGACAGCGGCGTCTATATCCGCCGCAACCAGCTCCAGGTCCGCGACTACAAGCGCCGCGGCGAGCAGAAGCAGCTTACGAAGTTCAAGGACGACGACTGGAACGAGCTCGACATCACGGTCCGCGGCGGCGTGGTGACGACGACCGTGAACGGCAAGGCGGTGACCGCGAAGGACGTGCTGGAGCTGACGGTCAAGGACGGCAAGCCCGAGGCGAAGCTGAACGGGCAGCCGGTGGACGTCTCGAACATCCAGGTCAGCGTGGGCGCGGTCGCCGAATGCCTCTGCAACGGCGAGGTCGTGGACAAGGCGATGAAAGTCCCGAGCGCCGGCCCCATCGGCGTCCAGGCCGAGAGCGGCAAGTTCGAGTTCCGCCGCATCCGCCTCAAAGAGCTGACAAAATAGCGTCGCTATTTTGTCACCTCCTTGTGGGACCTCAAGCAGCGCGGAATGCTCGACGACACGCTCGTCCTATGGGGCGGCGAATTCGGACGGACGCCTTCGGCGGAAGGGACCAACGGAGGGCGGGACCACCATCACCCGCGATTCACGACGTGGCTGGCGGGCGGCGGCGTGAAGGGGGGATACGTCCACGGCGCGACCGACGAGTTCGGCTTCAAGGCCGTGGAGAAGGTCGTCCACGTCCACGACCTGCACGCGACGGTCCTGCACCTCCTGGGATTCGATCACGAGAAGTTCACGTACCGCTATGCCGGCCGCGACTTCCGGCTGACCGACGTCCACGGTCAGGTGGTGAAGGACATCATCGCCTGACGCGGTCACGGCGTCTCGTGAACCCCAGCAGTCCCGCGAGGATCAGAGCCTCGATCCCCAACGCCCCGCAGAGACCTTCCTCCCCTTCGCCGCCGGAGCCGGACGGCGGCGTGGGACCGGGGCCGGGACCGGGACCCGGGCCGGGGCCAGGACCGGGCCCGGGACCCGGGCCGGGGCCGGACGCCGTCACGCTCAGGACCGGCTTCAGTGTGGGGTCGGGGTTGTCGATGGAGGCGAACCGGTAATCCCCGCTGGCGGTGGTCGGGAATTGGATCACCAAGCCTTCGTTGATGCCGCCGCTGGCCCACGACTGGACCAGAGAGGTGACGTCGAACGTGACCGCCTGCGGCGGGACCGTGTCGTTCGGTGCGCTCGCGTTTCCGCTCGGATAGTCGACGGACGGCACCGAAGCGACGAGCGCCCCCTTGGTGAGAAGCGCCGACGTGTTGTACGTGAGGGCGTCCGTCCAGGGCGAGTAGATGGGATAGAGCTCGAAGACGTCGTTCACGCCCCCGCCGCCGTTGTCCCGGATCACCCAGACTTTGAGGGTGGCCGACGAGATCGTCTGACCGGCCAGGCTCGAAGTGTCGAACTCGATGTAGCATCGCTCCATGGCGCTGCTGTTGTTCTCCACCGACAGGTAAACGGAGTTTCCGTAGGAAGTGTCGGCTACGGCGGTGTTCGTTGAAGAGGTCGCCACATACGTGTCATGGGTCGGCGTGAACGTCACGGGCGCGGCTTGCGGCGCGGTGAAAGACCACGCCGGCGTCAGGATCAGCAGCACCGCGGCGGCCAGTTTCATAATCCCTCCATGGATCTCACACGGGTCAACCCGGGCCGCGCGAAATCCTTCGGAGGAATCGAACCGCTAATTCGTGGTGCTGGCAGGAACTCCCAACTCCCAAAAGGACGCACCCATCCAATCTTCCTTCCTCCGGGGGACACGAGGGGGGAGGCGATTGGGAGATGGGATTCCCCACCCCCCGGACAGTCGTCCGAAATCTCGCCTGCTGATGAATGAGGTGAGCTAGTCGTAGCCGACGATGCTGTCGGGGGCGCCGTTGGGCGAGTAGCGGGAGCTGAATCCCTCGAGCGTCACGCCGGCCTCCCCGCCCGCCACGATCGCGGCGGCGATCCGACGCGCGCTGAGGATGTCTTCGACGTTGTTCGTGAAGTACGCCTCGACCGCTTTCGACTGGGCGCGGTACTGGGGATTGGAAGACAAGGCGACCCTGATCATTTTCTGGAGCAGCTCGTCGACCGCTTTCGGCGCCTTCTGCCGGGCCAGGACGAGGACCTCGTAGTCGTTGGCGGAATTCCGCAGGATCTTGACCCGCCGGCTGGCGAGGATGCCGTCGAACCCGAGTCCCTTGCCGCTGTAGAGCATGCAGGCGTCATTCACGTCCGTCGGAGGAAGGAAGGCAGCCTTGTAGAACACCCGCCCTTCCACGCCCAGGAAGAAACTCTGCCAGCAGGCTCCCGCGAAGCCTCCGAAATGAGGATCGTCCTGCCCCGAGCCGCAGTAATCGTCGAAGAGGACCTGGGGCGTGTTGTACCGGCCAATCAGCCGGTAGGCGGCGCCGACGTGAACGACCCCCGCCACCCAGCGGTCCACGACGGGTTTGAGGATGGCTTCGGCCTGCTTGGAGTTGAAGTCTTTCTTCTTGTAGCAGGCCGTCGGCTTGCCGTCGAGCGTCTGGAACCCCTCGCACTCCCAGTGGCCGATGTCCAGCCGGGTGAGGACCTTCACTCCCTTCTGCTCGGCCCCTTCGAAGGCCCACTTGGTGAGGTTGTAGAGGTAGCGCAGGCCTTTGTAGTCGGCGGCCTCGACCGGCTCGTCCAGTTTCCACGGCGTCCGGTTGTTGTCCTGCGGCTTCTGATTGAAGAAAACTTCGAAGCAGGTTTTCGTCCATCCCTTCTCCGCGAAATGCGCCACGGTCTGCTGCGCCACCGCGCGGTAGGTCTCCTCGAAGGTCTTCAAATCGGGGTTCTTGCCCGGTCCTTCCGGAATCGTGTTCTTGAACGGCCTGAAATCGAACTGCTTCGCCGGCTCGTCCTGCATCGTGAAGGGATAGTTGATGTTGAAGGCGAGCGTGAAACACGCGGGCGGCTGGCCGTACTTGCCGGTCTTCCCATCGAGCACCGGCCCGAACCGCGCGTCGAAGCCTTCGAAGGACACGACCTTCGCGCTCTTGCCGGTCCCCTTGACCGGGTAGGCGTAGAGAGGGTTCCCGCGCTGCGACTTGTACGGCAGGATGTTGAGGAAACCCCGGTTGTCCTGGGTCAGCCGATACGCCTGGTGCTCCGCCTGGAGTCCCGAGGACGATGTTTTGAAATCACGTTCCCCCCCGGAGGGAAGCGCGGCGTCGAGGTTCAGCGCGCCGAGCGGGCTCCCGTAGGACAGGTAATCCAGGCGGAACGTCGGCGCGTCGGG